>Ga0157364_1001936_pt1 | contig 18520 bp, 10 predicted proteins | sample AttsexASBM2_FD_111476 | JGI IMG/M metagenome (GOLD analysis project Ga0157364, IMG submission 111476) | Fungus gardens microbial communities from leaf cutter ant in Ribeirão Preto, State of São Paulo, Brazil - Atta sexdens ASBM2 | ecosystem: Host-associated > Fungi > Mycelium > Unclassified ...
AACTGAAAAGGAGCTTGCAGAACAGCTTGGCGTTACGCAGCAAGCCATTTCCGTACGATTACATACGAATAAAGATTGAATTTTACAAAAAAAGCTCAGAACTTTTTTGTACACCTAATAAGTTTTGATACAATTTACTTAAGGTGTTATCAGTACAAGATGGGTAATTGAATTATAGTGTTCTTCATGATATTTAAACTCTTTTCGAGTATAGCATCAAATTAATAAAATATTTTTAAGTTATGTTGTTATTGGTAAATTTGCAAAAATAGAGGGAGTTAGGTAAATCGTATTTGTCGTACTTGGTCTTTATATTGTACGATTTTTGCAAATGATGCGAGCAATATAGAGGTTACTATAATGATAAAAAAGGTCCTACAGTGGACTGAATTCAGGTACTGTAAGTAGTTGCACGAAAGTAGTGACAATCCTGACATTTGCCAAAACTGTTTAAATAAGCATTCACAGAAAGTGAGTATTAATTATTGACTTTATACTTTCTATTAAATTTTTCTATTGAGTCTTTCTATTGAATCTTTTCCATTGTGACGGAAAAATCGGTGATTGATTTTATTTCCAAAATTAATTTTTTTCAAAAGATTTTAATATTCTGAAATATAGTGCAATGGTAGCTTAAATTAATTTAAGTATTGCTTTTTACTTTGTTTTATTATTTTTAAATAAGTTTAAAAAACACAGAATTTCTGTGTTTATAATTTCTGTGTCAATCTAATTTCTGTTTTTATAATAGAAAAGTTTTTATTATACCTACTTAAATATGTATATTCAGTTTGAAATTAAAAATAAATTTATTAATTTATTTTAAAATTAATTAGAGTTTTAAAATTAATTTTGTTTATTTTCCCAGTAAACAAACTGACATTATTTACCGTTTTGAATGATGTTGAAGATGCTATTTTAATGTCAAAATGACAATAAGCAATATCAGCTTATTTGCTATATTAGAAGTACGATTTAAGAACCAGGCGATTCCTACAATTTAACGACTCGGTTTCCAAATCATCCCGAAAGCTATTTTTTTTTATTTAATTTAAACAATAATTTAATGTTTATTTTCGTAAAAGTATAGTTTTGTTTTATTGTCAATGAACCAAAGTTTAATGTAAGTACAGATATTCTGATCTCTTCAATATTTTTATTACAATTTTGTTTAACATTAAGGGGTACGATATAGGCGCCTTCGCCCTATTGATTTAAATTAATAGGTACATTTTAATTGTTACTCATACGACATACGTACAAACATCGATAAATTAAATACATAAATTTGAAAAATAAATATGACTTGGCAAACATTGAGACGAACAAAATGACAATAGATTTAAATAGATTAAATCGACATCATTCACACATTACTAATCATTCATTAAGACCTTGAAATGATGTATATGTCAATAGATCAAAAATGAAGAAAAACGCCAGTCTATCACGGTCAAAGTTTAAAAACTGTAATATTTTTCGTAATAAATTCTTTACAGTTTTTCTAATTTAATTTAGGGGGAGATTAATAGCGTTTTATATTGATTATATTGAAAGTCCGAAAGTTATCGGCGCTCAATCTTATCTGAAATAAAATTCATTTAATATGAATATACATATATTGTATTATTCAAAACATCTAATTTTGATCGTGATAAGCTGGTGTTCTTCTTCGTATTAGATTTAAATTTTTTATTGCAGGTGTTTGAAATATTATGGTGGACACTAATGCTTAAATTGTTTGATTTCATTGAAACTGTAATCTTTGTTTTGAGGAAGAAAGACCACCAAATCTCATATTTACATATGTACCATCATGTTACTACATTTATCTCTAATTGGTTGGGACTTAGTTACTTCAATTATGGTTTTCTCATGACTATAATGATGCTCAATTGTTCTGTACATGTTGTAATGTATTTCTATTATTTTCTGAGCACTTTTGGATCGAGCATGCAACGATTTCTTCTAATCAAGAAGCCTATTACTATTTTACAAATGGTAAGCTCTAAATCTATATAATTTTTCGATATATATGTATTGATATTGCTTTTATTAAAACAGACACATATTGCATTCATTGTGGTAATTTCTATACAAGGTTTTATATCCAGTTGCGATACCAAGATAATGTACTTCTCTACAATAGTACTTATTAATGGCACGGTAAACTTGTTATTCTTTTACAATTACTTTTATCATTCTTATAGGAAGTCGAAAACAGTTTAATTTTGAAAGTACAATTTTGTTGAATAAGCACTGCTGTTAATTCAATAAAATTCATTCTTATTTCATTTATTGTAATAAAATATTAAATATGTATATCTAATGCATTGCGTATGTGTATATCCTATTATGATTCCACAATTTCCTATGTATTTATCTAAAACAGCGCAAGTAGCATAAAACAATGCTATGTAAAGGATTGCGTCTTGTATGCTATCTTGAAAAGTAAATAGTTGTACAGTTTGCGTGCATGTGCTGCACACTGCACTATCGCATACTCCAGTCTTGTCGGGCAGGTGATGGTATCTCACGAATGCGCCTTAAGTGCTAATTTCGCGAGCGTCACATTTCCCACGTTTGACAGGGCGAATCCTCGGGAGATCCCGCGCGTCCACGTCGATGTCTACACGCGCAGCGGCGTACATAATTCTGGATTTAGTGTCGCGTTAGGCCGTCTGAGTTTGAGGATCGTAGTCCCCCGAGTGGCGCGAGATACCGCATGGCCGGCCGTGCAGCGTGATTTGTGGACGTCAATACGGGGGTTATGCGTGACGTATCTCACCGATCATAATTACATCCTGTTACTAGAGCCATACCTACGCTACGGTTCCTCCTTCCTCCTTCCTTCCTTCCTTCCTTCCTTCCTTCCATCCATCCACTCGTATCGCTCGTACTGCTCGACCATCCTCTCTATATCTACGATGACATGTAGAACTTTCTGATTTATCGATTCTGTAGAGGAATAGCTTAATCTTTCACCGCGCGTCTTGTTGACAAAGCATCGCGAATTTATTAAAGAAGATTATATTTTCTACGCCGCTCAACAGTTTCAATCATAAATTAATTTTTAATTATGCATGACACAGATATATTATTTGGATGAGATAAATAAGGGTCGATTTTAAGTCGATTTTATGTCGTGCGTATTGAAGAAGAATCATAAAAACATTTTTATATGGATTAGCCTCGCTTTACGTTTATTGTCTAGATGATTGCGAGTTTTCTTTTTCTACGGACAATGATATACGATATTTAAACGGATGTAATTTAATTTCTGTCAACACCTAGCTGCTTTCGAATCTGAATTTCGACACTTCCAAAAGCTTTTCCTCCTTTCGATGTTCTTTGAGACGGAAGTCATAATCTTACGTGGCTGACAGGTAATAGCGAACGTTATTGTCGCTACCTTCTAGTCCGCGTACATATGCTATTGTGTTGCTTTTTTATTTTTCTTACCATCGCGTTTAATAGCGACAACATTGTCAGTAAATCACACCTAGACCTGCATGAACCTAGCGCAACTCTGGGCGAAGCTATTAGTATAAATACGGTTATAATGCAGGCCCCAGGGGTTGGAAAGGGTATAAACAGCTAGTAAATCAAGACCTGCGACCCTCCAGCAGCAGGGGTCTGCCACCGACTCGAAATCAGGGCGAACGTTTAGTGTCTCGCAATAGCGAATGAGTCTCTTTTCTAATCGGCCGTTTTTTGCCCGCCTGCTGCTCTTGCAGATCGTATTGCACTGTATGTATTAATATAAAATCATATAAAATCGTTTCGATGCAAATAAAAATATAAGGAATTACATTATAAGTTAAACCATTATAATATACGTTAATATATTACGTTAATATATATATTTTATTAATTAATTTCTACTAAATTTCTACTAACAAATAAAAATAAATAAAAAAAGTAAAAAAAAAAGAATAAAAGCGAATTCGTATTTTCATTAAAAATCATACAAGTGTTATTGGATTGTCTATGTAATTTTAAGAAAGATGTATTTATCAACATAATAAAATTTGTTTTCTTTCTTTCTTTTCTCTTTCTTTCTCGTCCCTTTCTTTAATACCAAAATATAATTTCGTAACGCATCATGATTTCATGAAATCTGAACTATTTGCTTTATTATTTGGATAAATATTTGTTCAAATTTCCACCTTAAGATTTTCATGTTCTTTTCGATTGATCATATTTTTTTATAAAATGGAAGAGCCTCTAAGAGGAAAAAAGTAAAATGTAATTATTGTAATTTCAATTTAAAAAAAAATATTGATCTTCCTCTCATTGGGCATAACAACAGAAAACATCGCGGGCAGGTGACGGGAGACATCGCGAGCCCAACTTGTACGAGTCTCTCACGTAACATCGAGGACGTACCTCCGCCGAATTAATCCGCCATTAATATCCGCGTATCGAGGCGGAAGAGCCGGTCGAGTGTGTAAAGCTTCTTTCTAAACAAGCGGTTCTAACAAATGGCGAGATCGTCCGCGTCTCCCGACACGGCGTGGCGCTCCTAATGCCGCGGCCATGTATGCATACGACCGGACGGTGATTAATGCCGGCGTAGAGGGTCAAGATCCTCGTCGATTAATCAAATTAAGGGTGGAAGCGCGAGATAAAACTCGCGCCGCTGGAAAAGTCCGATGAGAAATCGTCACCGTGCGCGTTCGCCCGTCCGATATTGCCGGTGTGACCGTTGAAAGAGGGAAGTCTGGGGGAGGGAGCCTAAGAGAATCACACGAGTGTTGAAAAATGACGGACATGACTTATCTGTATCGAGGATTGCGCCTGGCGGCCGTTTGGAAAGAGGCGTGACCCTGAAGCCTTCGAGCTCTTGTACATTCTGGACCGAGAGAAAACTGGACGTTCTGGTCGCACGTCACAGGCCAGAAGGTAGGCCAGAAGGTAGAAGGGGCTTAAGATCTCTCGGGTGTAAACGGAAATGTGAAATATAGTCCTGATATGATCTACCCAAGTTAGCCTGTCTGTTCATCGTTTTCCAAGTTGGTTCATCGCTCGTTCATCGCTTCACCCGTGCGAATGAGGGACGGCTAAACGCGTCTGATGAGAATCAAATACGGCACCTACGCGTAACTGAATTTACGGGTCGTCGAACGTTCTCTCAGCACCGCAGACGGACGCTATAGAATATAGATGGACCTCTTTCAGCGTCCGGTAACTGGAGCCCCGCGATTACCAACGCGGCAGATCGGCGAGTCCCTCGAAACGATCAGTTAAGTCCCGTGCACGAATTCATATCTCGCGCATCGTTTGTCTCGAACAGAAGCTCGCATAGGCATTCGTCGGGAACGTTTGAAGCGATGAGCTGCGGAGCGAGAGAAAGAGGAAGGGTTGGTTCGTCGAGTTCAGAGGGCGATCGTCGTGTGTGTACCAAGATGGGACAAGCGGAAAAGGCGGGAGGAATGGGAAAGAGAATGAGAGAGATAGAGAGAACAGCTTCGTATTCGCAAACACGCAAATTTCAAAAGGCACTCGACTATGTGATGTCGCGGCGGGCATGAGCGACGGGGCTCTCCGACGACGTATGCAAATACAGATCGAGCATGATAAATTGCTCTTGTCAAGCCACCCGGTATTTCGCACGAGCCTATAGAAACCCGTTTATCGTCGAGGTACGGATTCCGCATATAATCTCGCCGTTCTCGCCGACGGTTGAAGCAGCGCCACGACGCGTGTCACGTCGCGCATCGCGATCGACGAAACTTTCGCGTGCGCTTAGTCGGCGCCATTGCCGATGACGACGACGACGACGACGACGGCAACGACGACGACGACGACGACGACGACAATGACGCCGCGCCGCGACAGAGTGCGGCCTGGCTATACCTCCGACGTCGTTATCGTTCGCCGCCGCCACCGCTGCGAATTTTAATGGAATAGTTGCGTTGTCGCCACAAAACGATTCCGCGGCTCGCGATTTGTTACGCCGGTAGAAATGCAAACGATCATTTCGTCCTTCTCTGCGAATACTCGACAAAACTTTTGGATATGACAGACGAGTGGAATTAGGCGATATTGTAATCTTGAAATTCCGCTGATTGTCTTTTATTTTATATTATTTCCTTTTAATGAACTTAATTTATATAAGATTATAAGATATAAGATTAATTAATTATCATTTTAAAATTTGAAAAATTGTTTGATTTATTTAATCCTGTTGATTTGTTTAAATATATTCGCGATCCAAAATATAATTAATGTTTTATTTAAATACTTTTCTCCCCCAGTATCTCACGACGTTATCTATTAATGTTAGATGTTTTCCATGAAATTTCTTTCATTTTTTTATTTTTTTTAATCATATTGAGCTTTTTAATCATATTGATCCAAATATAATGATATGATCGTATAGTAAATTTAAACAGATCAGAATTAATTCGAATGGCAAATACACAAAATTAGATTTGTTTCTTTTTTTAACGTCCATTTGTAACCATTAAATTTATTCCTAGTTTGTACGCGAGGTGATATCTTAGCTAGCCATTAGGAGGCAGAGTCAGCAGCTGAAGTCTAGAGGGTTGTGTGATATTACCTTTCCCTTATGATTGTACAGAGCTGTCAACATGTCGCTGCACGAATTTGAAAAGACTCGTGACGTTCTTTTGGACGAGAGGATCAGTCTTTATTTCTACCGGTCGCGAAAGAAAGCTCGTCGGCACTCGATTTAGGTGTAGATTCCGCGTCTAAATCGTTTCATTACAAGATTTCGTAGGGGGTCCTGGCACATCTGCATTAAATGCAGCCCGAAACCGGTTCACCAACTTCGTATCAACCTACTAAAGCATTTCTTTTTTTCCACGTCGATTTATTGCTCGTCACGTCGTGAAAGATGTCGTCGACGAGCTCACCACGGTTTGAGAATTATTCTCGATGAAATGGCGGATATTGCGATAATAACCGGTTCTTGCATTAATCCCAACGGATTAAATGTACATGAGTTTTTATTATGCACATTTATTTTAGTAACTATCAATATTCTAATCTTAATGAGATTGCTTACGCTTGTTGTGTAAGTATGAACATGTAATAAATTAGCGTCTAGTCTGTTTTTATACAATAATCCCAGTTTTTTGCATAGAAACATTTAAAGCTGTTAATTACCTTCCAAAAATATTCCGATGCGAAAAGTTGTTTTTTTTTCTTTTTTCAGAGATTTCGTTTTATATTTTTCGACGTAAATGCATTAATGTGCTTTCAGTACATGGACTTATATAACCATTTTAGTTTGACGCATACACGCGTGATTATCGCGTATTAGGGTAGTAAATAAAACGCTCGCTAATGGAACCCCGCAATTCCAACGCTCGCACATTTCGCTTTCTCTGCATTATGTTGCCGTCGATCAGCACGACATGTATCAGGAATTCCAATTATCCGTATATTTTGAGTCATATAAGCGTCGTCTCGTCTGTCCGTACTAAAAAATTATTAGATATTCCTTTTAACGTAAGGCATGCAATTAATTCACAATTATCCAGATATTTCCATTTCAGCTTTTTTATACAGTTATCTTTGTATGCGTATTGGCCAACAATATTAAAGCTTGGAAATGCGCAGTCGTTCTCGATATTGTGTATTCGTAATAACGCAGAATTCGAATCGAATCTACCGGATGTACTCGTTGTATCTCGCATATTGCATTCCATCAAAAGGTGTTCCTCATTCAGTACCAATCACGTAGAAGCGGTACGGATACGTATGCTGAATATTAGATCCGCGTTTCCTCTTTCGCGACGGCCGGGATCGCCGTCGTGTCATGTCCCGAAGGGCCATCGCGGTGGGAAGCTTGAAATGTGAGTCAGAATGAAAGCGAATGTAGTCGATTCGAGAAGTGATTCGTCGGTGGCACCCACAGGCGCCCACGCCACGCCTTCAAACCGAATCCCACTCCGTCGTATTTTCACCCAATCCACTCTGCCTCTTTTCCTTTGACCGTGCTCCGCTTTTCACGTCGCTCTGGAGAGAGTTCTCGCTCGATGCGTCCCGTTTTCGAAAAGCACCGTTCCGCATTCAATCCGGCCGCTTTAGAGGGATGAAAAGGACCTTGGTCGGCTCACTCGCAACACACACTCATTCACTAACGATTAGTCGGAGAAATAATCTCAATTCAACAGATTAGGATATGATATTGAACTCTCAACTATTATTTTTTTTCCGCATATAACTTATTTTGAAATAAATCGACCGAAAGAAATATTATATACGTGATAAAAAATTTCTGCGTTCATTGATAATTTATTAATGCCTAAAATAATATAGTATGCGAATTTCGTGTATGATATTTGTGGAGAACAGAACTCGAGTTTCTGTGATATTTCTATTTCATCATGTGTATATGATGATAATATCAGTAGATGCACCTGTTTGTTTCTCAGAGGGTTTGAATTAAAATCGGTGATTGATAAGATTCATTTAAGCTGGGACAGATTTATCGAGGACTTCACGTCGATGAAAATGATTGAAATGATTATAATCGTGATTAAATAATAAGATATTAATACGCAGAGATGAAGATACGAAATATTTATATAGATATATTTTCTTTTCACTTTTTTCCCTAATAGAATTTGTTCTCAGCGTTTGCATCTTAGGCATTCATTATCCAATTTGACTTCCACATTTTTCGCAAAGATCTTGAAGCAGGACGAGTTCCGCCTTCATTCCGCTGTTAATACGTGACCGTGTTGAAAACGAGCTAAAATAAATACTACCATAACGATGTTGGACTCTGTGCGTCCCGTCTTGCATTCAGATTTCAAGGAAAGAATAATTACCTCTCGCCACCTAACCTATCGTGTCGGCGCACGGAAGCGTCATGCCGCTTTCTTCGGTCCGGCAGAAGCGTATGTACCATTGAATAATGCAGCCAGCAACGAGCGCGATTCCGCGCACGCACGTGACGCACCAACTGCGGTGAAGCTCGCGCGCGCGCGCTTTTTTCTCTCTTTTTTTTTACGTCGCATTGCGCATAGGGAGAGGAGTGCATTCACCGGGAGGGTGGGCAATATCTGGAGGACCGCGTTTCGTCATCCCTCCCTTCGTCACCCCTTTTCCACTCTTCTGCCCTCCACCTCCGCTCCCTTCCCATCAGGCGCATAGGTCGTTGACCTGACCTGGTGAAACACATACGGGGGTCCTTACGCGGACTCTGAACCGTACGCAGCGTTCAGATGAAAGGATTTTACAGAGACTCCTTTGCGACGGAAAGGGGTAGGCGGTAGTGAACGACCAGATGAAAATATGAAAGCGTGGAGGGAGAAAGGGAGAAAGAGAGAAGCGCGCACTTATATGCGAAAGGAGTCACATGCGCATTGTCTTTCTCTATTCGAACAGTCTTCCCTTCTTTTCTTTCGTGATGTGCACTCGCGAAATGTCGTTTATTCGCACTGCGGGCGAGCTTCTCTTTCTCTGTTAAATACATCCTTTCCTGCTCCTCCTCTTTTTCTCCTCTTCTTCTGTCTTCTCCATTCTGGAAGCATCGTTCATTCGCACCCCGTGATATTCTCGGGAATATAGGACGTAAGCCTGGCACCGAGTCATGTGGTGATGTATGTCCCGTACCCAGTGATTTATATGTATAATCGTGCGATAACGTTGGTGCGCTGATTAAATTTTTCTCGTCCTGAATGAAACGCAGACTTTTTCGCTCATCTACGATTCTCTAACTACTTCTTATGAGTTTTCATCAGTACGCGCGCGATTACAAATAGACACAGGCCGGAAATTCAATACACATACGCTCGCAAAACCGGTATGCGATTTATATGTTCTATTATTCGTAACCGTACGCCCGTCGGGCTTTGAACCTTCCTGACATTTCAGGAGGACACGAAGAGGAGTGTGCGAATGAATAATTTAATGGCGATCAAACAGTGACGGGTTGCCCTCGAGAAAGCTCGTTCAGTCGTCTGAAATACTTCACTGGGCTTTACCCTTTAATATTATATCATTTTTTATTGTCTCACATATGCAGACAGTGGATAGACAAACGTCTAAGAAATATTTTATATTTCCATCTTTTCCGCTTTTCGATTTTATAACGATTTTTCTTTTATCAAAAGTAAACATACCTGCTTTTACAATTAATCGAGAAGAGATGAAGTTTTTGCATTTTTTATATGAAAATATTTCATTTAAAACATGCAATAGAGAAGCGCGCGTGCGCTTATATTTTTTTATTTCACTACAGCTGCAATTGACAAATGTCACGAGAAAATCGGTCAATGTACGACAGATATCACAGCATAGATGTAAATATTGTCGTTGAATACTGCAACGAATCGTCATGCGGCGACGTGTCAACATTCGTGCGTAGCCGAGCGCATTGACCCTGTCAATCCGGCTGCTGCGATGAATGCGAGTAAGTGCAGTCTTACGCAATACGTATGAGAAAGGGTGGCGTTGCCGATGGTTGGAGAGGTCGGGATGTAATACCGAATCGCGGGTAGGAAAGGAGCGAAAGATCGTAGTGTCGAGCGCTCACGGTGGGAAACGCATAATATAGAGGGAGAACGGGCGTTGTGCATTATGGATACGCTATTCACCCCGCTTATTACTTCCTACATACCAGCCCTCTTACCCAGGTACGCACGAACGCGCGTACGAGCCAACGTCATATGCGTTTCGTTCTCAAGGAATACGCTTCAATGGCCGTTCGCGTACAGCGACTTCGCGGTCAGTCTGACAAAGAACAGGGAGGAATATAGGGAAAATAAAAAGAAATAAGAAAAGAGTGTCAAATTTCCAGTCGGAATTTCCTGAATTTGTCTCATTTCGTTCCTCTTTGAGAGTAAATCGGTAATGGTCGCGGGGTTTGTGCGCAACAACGCCTGCATTTTTCACAAGCATATATACGGGTAGCTTAGTCATGGGATACGATAGCTTGATAAATAATAAACCGGCCTTTCCGCACGTCGCAGGTCAGCAACCTAAAGGCGGCGGTAAGGATAAAAACGTCGTCGAGGATAGATAATAATCAGAAGGATTCGTTCAGTCATATCGAGTTGATACTGCAGCCATACAATACTTTTGATTAAACGACATGAAAATATTTTTGAGTTTAGGATACCTAACATTATTTTACCCATTGTAAAATTTCATGTATAGTATATGTGTGTTTGAACTTATTTGTGTCATTTTTGAAATTATCTTAAAGAAATAAATTCTATACATTTCCTAAAAATAATCTATGTATAATTATTTATTTCATTTTTGTATGATTGATACATAATCGAAATATTTATTGACCGGTTGAAAGTTGACTTTAACGCTATGAGAACTATCCTCAACCAACAAACACCTCGACTTATAGTTTTACATAGGTGAATAGCTCATCGATTTCGAATTTAACATCGCAGCGGGAGATGGAGCAAGCGAGAGAACAAGAGTCTATGGCGTAGGATTAACAACCGGATAATGAAGTCAGTGTTTCATGCCCTGTGAAATTACACTCACTCGGACCGCCATTCGATTCTCGCTTTGATTGCGCCATGGGCGAAAGCACAATGGTTATAAACTGTCCAGCGTTGAGCACCATTGCTAGTAACTGCTTCCCCCTTTTATTCGATGGAATTTTTGGACTCGAGATTTTCCATATTTTTCAACGCGCTCGTCAATGCTTTGAAATCGCGCGTTAGCCATTTCGCCAGTGCTTCGATGTTCACGACTCCGTTTTGTGAAATGAAAAGCTGAAACAAACGTAGAATTGACCGTTTCGACAGAAATTCTATTAATCCCTTACCTTGCTCGCGAGAATACAGAGATTTAATACATTTTTGTTATTAGATTGAAACAAATTCTCTGTAAACAAATAAGTATTGTAAGATAAATAAATGTTTTTATTTACTTTTAGAGTGCATTTCAAAGAAAATGTCATAGGAAATATAGTCATTCTTTTTATATTCGAAATATATTTGAAAATATTGTTATAAGGATTTATGTCGAAAGCGTGATTTAAAAAAAATTTATGAAATTGAGATGTTGTAGCATTGTTCTATTAAAAAAATCTGTGTTCTACTGTTAAAAAGTCGCTATGTACAGTCCGAACGCTACGGAACTTGATCAAATTTTTCTTTAACTCTTCAGTTTAGTGGACGCTGCATTTTTAGCGTCGAATTTTTTCAGGGTTCCTGACGGCCGTCCACGCCCCGCTTTCGAAATGGCACCCACTATTTCACCCTTGCGAACTTTCACGGTGTATTATCGGGGTAGGCCTCTCTTTTTCCTCTGTGTTTTTTAAAATTCTCGCTAACGCCATTACCGTGGACGTATACTGGCTGTTTTTGCAAGCCGACGCCCGGAAAAGATTTGCCCGACACTCCCTGCATACGATCGCATGACGCGCCTGCTCGCTGTCGCATTTAAACACGTAAACGAATTAACTCGAATTTCAATAATCCGTTTAACCCACACCAGGGATTCTCGTCCCCTGGGCTGTTTCGGAAAACTGCTCAGCGTATGGAGCAATTTTGTGCACCGTAAACAAAATTATACGAGACGTAGCGATGCACTTCGTGGGCATTTAACCTTATACACCCTTTTTTCTTCTTACAAAAACTTATACGATATTGTTAGAAAAAATTATGTTTTGATATTTCAATGAAATATAAAATCTCTTTATCATTATTACAATATAACAATAGTAAGAATATATAATTTTGCGATTCGTATGAATTTTGCATATCTGAATATTTATCGAATAATTTCAATTATAATGGGACAGTGTAGAGATTCAAGTGGCCACTGTGCAAGGCGCTGAAAATGTGGTTTCATCACGTCCGCCCGTTCGACGAATCGAGCGGCTGCAATCACGTGGTTTTTATGCCACGGCGTCCCTCGCTGAAAAGCAAATGAGTGGTTGTTGGCCGCAGAGAGGACGATGATGATGATGATGACGATGATCATCATTACCGCGGTGTCCCGATACGATGACCCCGCTGCTGCAGTACCGATGATTCACGAACGCTTATTAGCTCCCGGCTCTCTCTTACCCACTCTCTTTTCCTCCCTTATTATCTCATTCTCTCACCCTTTATATTCTCTTCTCTCTTTCCTTCTCGTCATCGTCAATGTGAGATAACGAACGGTAAAACGAATGGTCGCGTACAACAACCGAATTGCGACTATCACTTTCACGATCTATTATTTACGAAACTTAACTCTATCGGACGTTCGTTAGAAGCGGCTTTGAAACCGACGAAATAAACAGGATTAATGTTTTCATCTTTTCTGCATGATGTAACCGAATGAAAGTATAAATCAAGCCTCGCGCAATCATCATCGTCCACGCCCTCGGGACACAGTTGAGTAGGCCATCGGATCCACGTGCAGAATGATGATGATGATGACTATCATTGTAGCTCGCGCTGGTGATCTCGTTAGGCTCGCTATGGCTTCCGCTGTGGATGACGCATGCAATACAATGCGATGCAACGATGTTTCAAAGTGGATAACGATATCAATGGAAATGATGATGTCGACTTTCAGGAAAAAATTTTTTCTGACAATCAGCATTTTTAAAAATATATTGTTAACAAAATATAATAAAGATTTTATTTTATCGATCGTACACACACAACCTCGAACCACATGAATCGATGATCCGGCATGGCGGTTGATCGCGTCCTTTTCATCTCCCGTCGTTCTTGCTCCCGTCGCGACGAAATCAATATGGGATGATGAACTGCGTGGATTGAAAGCGATCGCTGGTGTTAACAGCGTTATAACATCCAAGCCTAGGCCAGGATCTCTCTGTATTGCCAGCCGATGCGGTCATGATGTCCGCGGTATTTTGCACCCTGCGACCCCACGTTTGCGAAACCCACCATTTACCTCTATCTATCACAATCATTTGGTGGTTGGAATCGTGGCGAAAGCCTCGGTTACCGTGGTCACTCGACAGTTTCGATATTCACTCGAACGTTTGATCCTCGATGTTATAAAGTAATCTACGATCTACGCGTCGATCAGATTCAACGCTAAACTGAAGAATTTTTCTATTCTTTCTCTTTCATATCTTCCCTATTATCTCAAGTTTTTGGGGATCAAATATATGTGCACAGTTCTTTTCCATGCATAACGCATACATTCTCCTGGATATCGTTTGATCTACAAGCTTGTTTATCCTGTTACGCGAATAAAGTTGGGTCTGCAATTGGATTCACCGCCCCAGTGTCTCGTTTCCGGTTCAGCGCGTTTTTGTTAAACGAGAGCAAGTATTTTCTTAAAAAAAAAAAAAAATGGATAGAAATGAAAAGTAAAGTGTGCCATCGTCACATTACTGAAAAATGATAAAAGATTTGACATTTATTGAGATTAGTATAACGGGTTTATATCCATTAATTGGGCGCGTTTTTCAAATAACGATATATTTACCCTTCTCTCCCTTTTCCATGAAGATTGTTGTGCAATCTGCGATGCATGGAACTGACATTAAGCACCACTTTTTATGGAGCGTTACAGTTAGTCGCGCGTTTTATGCTCGCATACTCATCGTGTCGGATCATGATGATCATTTTTCAGGAAGGTTATAAAGAGCAGTTTAATTGACTTAATGTTTTGTCTTTCTTTCAAAAAAGTTTATTTCATGACGCAAATATTTAAATTCAAATATTTCTCTACTAATGATACGAAATTTACTCTTGATTTTTTGTTTTCATGTCAAAGCCTGGAAATTGATGTACGCCACCCCATATTCACGGAACGATATCATCCAACTTTATTATTAATCCGCCGAGTATTTCTCTGAAAATAATTTCTGCTGAAATATACCACAATTATATATCTCTCTTGAATATCGTGGAAAAGTTTTCTGAATTTTCCATCTGCGTACTGTGGGAAAATGATAGCAAAAGGAATCCAAAGAAATCAGCATTTGGAATATCATGATTTTTTCGTTTTCTTTTCATAATTACGAATCGATGGTACAATCGCTTTTTACTTTCGGTTTTGCATTTCCTGTGTCCAAATGCGAGATTCTCTCCCGCTTTCTAAACCAGAGAATAAAAATGCATGCAAGTCGTAGACATGGCGGAAACGATGCGCTTTATTCCCTTGCCCGAAAAAGCGTGTAGCCTAGCTGCTCGTCTGACCCGTTGGAGATAAGGAATTAAAAATGTGGATTTTGCTTGGTTTATTATGAATTAAACGTAATGCCGTCGGCATGAAAAAGTGTCTGTCGCTCGTAAATGCAAATAACTTGTGTGCGTAAACACGTACGTATGCGCATGCATAGGTTGGTTGGATTAAGTAATACGCGGTATGGAGGATTTTACCCTCTTCGGTGTTCTTTTACGATTTCGAGGGTTTTCCTGTTGTATGAACGTTTATGTGTGTGTTACTCGTGAAATGTTACTCGTTATATCACGTTGTATCGTGCTGTGCTATGTTTCGGTTCCGTCATATTATTTCACGATCAATAATTGACATCGCAGTAAGTAACGCAAAATATTTTAGAATGAAAAGTTTAAATTATGAAATTGTAAAACAATTTTTAACAGAACTTTATGTTAATTATACAATGAAATTGTATCAAATTGAAATATTTAATATAAATGAATGATCGTAATAATAACTTTTTGTCTCATATTATTTCACGATCAATAATTGACATCGCAGTAAGTAACGCAAAATATTTTAGAATGAAAAGATGAAATTATGAAACTGTAAAACAATTTTTAACCGAACTTTATGATAATTATACAATGAAATTGTACCAAATTGAAATATTTAATATAAATGAATGATCATAATAACTTTTTGTCTCATTTATGCACTGAAAAAAAATTGGTTGAATTTGACATAGCATTTTTAATTGGCTGCAGCAGCCAATTTTTGGTTGCGTTAGCTTATCGAAATTCTGTACTGATATTGCAGATACTGCTAACGCAATCAAAAAGTGCGGTCAATTAAAAATGCTATGCCATATTTTATTATCTAATTTGTTGTAACAGCCAATCATTTCTTTCAGTGTGGAATTTCTCATTCATGAATTATATTATTTACCAAAAGCGCATAAGAGAAATGAATGGAATTGCCCCTCTGTTGCCTTCCTGGAATACGCACCTCCATACGCGTGTAAGTACGAGTAATAATATAGCGATATATACCCGGTGTTTAGTACTCGTATTATCGTAGCCCGTTTGTTTGAACACGGCTTGCAACCGCGGCTATTTGCGCTGTACGCATCCGTATAGATTGCATTCTGGACGGATCGTGATATCGGGACTGATGTATCGTTAAGATATCGGACACAATATACCAACGTCATACGGCTGCGCTGTCTATATCCGGTAACGACTTCGAACGAGCGATTTTCGGCGAGAACTCGCGCGGACTTTATGGACAAACGAATCGAGGAGGGTGCAGAATTAGCCGAGATAAGCTTTCAGGTGAATCCCAAATGCACGATCATGCCGATCGGAAACCCGACAAATCCAAATATGAACGATATATAATAACGTGAATATCGAATCTTGAAACAAAGAGACTTTTTAAAAAATAATGTGCGCTTTTAAATTATTCGTTTAACGAGTAGATTGAATTGTTGCAATACAATTGGATATGCGTATATGTACATACGAGAGAGTGTTCAGTTTGACTTGCATGTGCATAAAATGCTACCGCTATCAGTGCACGAGAGAGAGAGAGAGAGAGAGAGAGAGAGAGAGAGAGAGAGACAGTAAAAAAACAATATTTGAAAATGTCATATATACGAACGCAGTGATTCGATTCGCTACTGCGAATTTCCGTCGGCACAAATAACGAGAACTTCACGAAGAATGCTGCATTGACGTCACAAACGGATAAAAATCTCATTCCCGATGTCGATCTTTTCCGAATCAGTCAGAAACGTTATTATGAAAAATATAACCGACGCGACGCGACGGTGAGATTTCGGTTGCATCACGAATATGATTTTGCATTGCTTTACTACCGGGTTTGGCAGCGCGTTCCGTATAAATTGCCTGGGCGATCCTCGAAAACTGGGAAATTTTTACGTAGCTGTCGCGATCGTTGATTGCTACCGGCGAGAGCACCCGGACTGACGGGCGACGAGGAAAGGGGTGTTGGGAAGCGGGGGTGCTTTTAAAAGTGGCGGCTCGAAAAAAAAGGCCATTCGCGCTCCAGCGGACGTGTATACACTCGCATGCGCAGCCGAGATACGAGGCCTCTTTACGAGCAATATCTAATGGATTGCATCGGGCGAGCGCAAACGTTAAATTTGACGTTCACGATTATTGCAGCCCCTCCGGGGATACTTGCGCGGGGCCTCGCAGAGTATGGGAGGGTGGCGGAATAGAACGATGTTTGACGTTAATTTTATAATCCTGGTGAAAAAGTTACGATCCGGTAGTAGCCCAAGCGATTCTTTTTCTTTCTCCCGTTTCGCGTCGGTCACCGTTCTGGTTATTCGTTGTACTTGTGTTTTTCATTTCGAATTTTTCTTTGTCGTAATAATTCCTTCTTTTGTTTACGGGCGAGTTTAATTTCTCGCTGTGTACCTGTGATATTTTATGCATTTTGTGCGCATTTACTCTTTTTCCCATTCTCTCTCTCTCTCTCTCTCTCTCTCTCTCTCTCTCTTCAATTTAACAAAGTTCATTTCAATTATGCGAAACAGGAAAATAATTCTAGAAACGCTGCTCCGTTACTGCATAATTAATTAACGAAATTCTTTTGGGGATGAATTAAAAAATGCGTAATTGCTAGAACGGAGCATATAAACTCGCCTATTTAAATTTCATTCCATTAATAGTACAGAGCGGCTAAATTTTTTTGCTCTTTCTTATCTTAATTTTCGTTGCTTCCGCCTCTTTGTTTCGTACTTTAGAAATCGGGTCTTTTTTCCTGCTTTACAAATTGCTTCAACGTCGTGTACCAGAAAAGGGTTGCACGATACTCACTAAGCGGCTTGCTGTTGCCACTTCAACAACCAATGGTTATTAAGTTTAGTCAACTTGTACTTTAACGATGCCTTTTTTACTTTTTTATGTTAAAAAAAATTGTACTAGCTATGGAGAAACGCATTCAAAGGCGAGGAGTGCTGCGCAAAGTTTAAAGTGTTCCGGACCAAACTTTATTTTTCATGGCAAGAGCAGTTTCTCTTGCGCGACTATTTCCGAATTATGTGTTTCCTCGAATTTCGCTCTAATGTCTATATGTATATTAATTATGCAAGGAAATTAAATTAATTATTCAACTGCGTTTCTATATTTTCGAAAAGACGCAATATTTTTTAATCTTTTGTGATGTTGAGCATCCAGTAATGGTTTTGGATAATGAATCCGTTATAGAAAAATCGATCACTTCTGATATCAATTTTCTTTCTTTTTTATATCGGGAAAGGACGTATTTGTGTCGGAGAAGATAATGAGGAGACTTTTCAAGTCAAGAAGCCTGCGCTTTATCTATAACGCATGATAACGCATGACTTCGTGGAGCCATTCGCTTGTCATTGTGACGTCGCGCGTATCTTCGTTACGTATCT
>Ga0157364_1001937_pt1 | contig 18520 bp, 8 predicted proteins | sample AttsexASBM2_FD_111476 | JGI IMG/M metagenome (GOLD analysis project Ga0157364, IMG submission 111476) | Fungus gardens microbial communities from leaf cutter ant in Ribeirão Preto, State of São Paulo, Brazil - Atta sexdens ASBM2 | ecosystem: Host-associated > Fungi > Mycelium > Unclassified ...
TAAGAATGACTATCTAGAATAAACAGAATAAGAACAAAATTACTTACCTATGAAATCAGTAAGGAAATCAGTCCACGAAATAATCAAACATTCATCAATGAAATCAAGAAGTCATCTGAAAGTAAAACATCATCATATACTCGGTCACGCGTTTCGAATTTCTTCCGGAAAACAAATGAATTTAAAATCACGTTGAAATAGCATGAATACAAGAAATTCGTCAATGAGTAATCCTTCGGAATAAGAGAGAAAATATATTGTAAAAAAGAGTCATAATAATGTAATAACAAAATTCAGAAGAGAATAAATTTAAAAAAAACTACAATAAAATCCCAATTCTTTTACTTTACCGATTTCAAAATCGTTATCCGTTAAAACGTAAATGATTTTCTCATTTTGAGTGTATAATCTTGGTAGAAAAACTTTAAGAAAATCTGTATAGATTTTGAAACAAAATCTTAGAAATTATTATTTTTTCATAGATATTCGTATTGGGACGTAGAATGACGTAGTTTGGAAAACCTAGAAATCCTCCGCCTTCAAATAACGTCACTCTACATCCTATCTACGAAAAACTAAAATTTTTTAAGACAGACAAACCTTACTTTACATTCCCATTACAAACATCTACGAAAAATTAAGAATTTCTAAGATCTTGTCTCAATGTAGTTTTTCCGTAGCTTTTCGTAAAAAATTTTTTTTTCATCAAGGAAGCACAGGAAAAACAAATATAATTATATCTCAAAATAATAAATGAACAACACGGAGACTAATGTGGAAGATCCGCGTAATACAAAAGCCAATTGAAAATAGCAATAATTGAAAATAAATAAATACTGTTTTGTTAACGCATTTTTTTATTCAAGTTTCAATGAAGCTGCATCTGTGGTATCACAACAATGTCCTTGCAAGTACAAGATGCCTCGAGAATCATTCTATCCGAGTTACGGACGAAGGAGACTCTTTGATGCTTATTAATGCGTCGCGTATAAAAAATGGATGTGAATACGCCAATCATAAGAGTTTTTAGATCGACAAATGCGAATTATACATTTTGGTCCTTTACTCATCGCTCTCGCCTGTTGCTACACGCCGTTGCTAATCTCACAAAATAGTCATATTAAACATGTGTGCATAACAAACATCGCATTAGATCATACTATCATGTCACATCATATCGCATCGCATCGCATTGCATCGCATCGCATTGTATCGCATCGCATTATTACTAAGGCCACCGGCGTTACAGCTGCATCTCCGGGCACTTCCGCTCTCCGAATTAAAAAAGATCTTTCAAAATAATTTCCAACAAATCACATAGCAGCCCAATAAATATACCTTAAAACGTCTAACAGCGTTATCGCCTACCGTTATGTTATATAAAAACTTGGGAAGGAAGAAAAGAGATAAAAGAAGGAAGGCAAAAAGAAAAAGAAAGTAGAGAAATATTTATTATGCGCCCTAGACTTTAGCTAGCTTAAAAAATTAGCTAGGTAATAAGGGAGAAAAAAAGAAAGAAAAAGAAGGAGCCAAGAAGAAAGAAAATAATGTGATTAAGACTGAATTGTTCCATCTTTCGATAAACTTTAGCTCACTCTTTTACTCTCTTATTCTCTTTACTTTTATTCTTTTGTTTATCTATTAGATAAGTTATCATACAGTTTATCTGATATGGAACAACCGGCCTTTAATGATTTGTTAAACCCGTAAGTAAATAATTAATTAGGTATACTTGTCATGGAAGAGAAATTGCGTGAAGTGCGCTGTTAATATTCATAAATTACACAAGTGTCTCTGATGTAGCTCTATGTGTGTGTGTGTGTGTGTGTACGCGCGCGCGCGCGCGCACACACACACACATATATATATGTATATATACACATATATATGAAATATATATGTACACTGTACATACACACCTGCACGCGCATGTATTTACGTATACATGGTGAAGCCAAACTCAAACGACAAACTTTTTACAAGGGATGTAAATGGCATTTGTAATTATTTCTAACAGATTCACAAATTTCTGTATAATACAAAAGATACTGCTGGCGCAAGAGTATAAATAAATAAAAACGTTTATTATTTACAAGTGTACACTGAAAAATAACGAATAGCAAAAAGAACAATCGTCATCACTTATAGAAAAAAATTTTTCTAAATCTAAATAATATTTTCTTGAATAATACTAAATAAACTTTTTTTCTTGACAGCAAACAAATATTTATTTAAGAAAAAAAATACTTAAATAATCAAATAAGATATGTTTATGCTTAGTAAATATTTATTTATAAGAATAAGAAAATGTTTTACTTAGTACTATTGAAAAAAATATTATAGATTTAGGAAATTTTTTTCAGTGTATAAGTGACGGCAATCGCTCTCTTTGCTATTCGTTATTTTTCACGTATAACATAGAATTATCTTACAAAGTTTCGTGTATATCGACAGCATAAATATGCCTACTAAATTTCTCATTGCGTTGGCAGAGAATAATCTTTAAATCGATATATCCTTATAGCTTTCTTTTTTTATTTTCATCTGAACTTTAGGTCTTTCAGGTACGTGTGTTTGTATCTTTGTTTGTCTTTCTCGCTGTTATTTTAAAATGCGATAATATATGTATTTTCTTAGCACTAATTTAAGAAATAAGATAGTAAATTTACATTTTCATAATAATTATACAAGTCTCCGATTTATTTCAAAGCAAATAGCTATCATCAATCGTAATTTTCGCTTCATCTACTTATCCTGCCACATTGTATAAATATCATTTTCAGAAGTCTATCGAAAGAAAATTCAGCTTCGCCCTACATACGCTCTCGTGATCCCATAAAAGGTGCATATCGATAACGGGAATTCAATTATCGCTGATATATGTCTTTTATGGGACATTTTGTATATCCGCATGTTACAGGCTGGCGTGTCTGCACAAGAAAGGCCAGTTGCGTACATCCATTAAAAAAAAAAATAGTAGATAAAAATAAAAGTCGATCGTACAAAATGAATGTGATGAGAGTGATAAGAGAAAGGAATCTGATACGAATATTTAGGAGACGAAGTAGCGGCGCCAACAGAAACGACAACACTTCCGCAAGTACCTTCATTCCTTTCGGTGCAGCCGCATCGTGCAACGCTTATAATGTCCATTTATACTATTATTATTCAACAATTCAAAATACTTATGATATACACAACCTTGAATAATCTCAACAGCTGCTGGCCTTGGCCCGAATTAACTTACGCATACATCATAAATACAAAAGTAATTTCTTGCTATTGCTACGTTTCGCATGCTTTCATCTCGACTTTCCTGATTGATTGGAAAGCGTTCCCCGCGTGTCCCACTCACTCTTTTAATCACCACAGTAAAAGAAAAAACAGTTTCTTTTTTCTTGTATTTTCTTGTATAAGTTGCATTCAGTTTGAACGCTTTTAGCGCTTTCAGTGCTTCCATCCTTATTTTACCTCTAATGAATAATAAAGACAGAATGATGATTTATAAGCGCTTAAGCGCATGAGTGTCTAAACCGAACACAGCCACGATGTAATTAAAATATGCGGATTGAATGACGCGTGTCATTGACAAGTGCGAATATATACAGAATAACATACAGATATATTCCGTTGTTATATATAACTGGGACATGATTTTAAATGAGAAAATGAATAAACGAAGAATCATATGTGAATGTTGCATTATCATATGAAGTATCCTATTTTGGGAAAATCGATTTTGAAAATAAGAAAATTAATGTCCTATCATAATATCGAGATTTGCGCAGTATAGCTCAATATAAATTATTTAACGCTATCAAGTATGATTAAAGAATATAATTCAATATTATATATTTTTAAATATCGAAATTAATTGAAAGTTCGCTGATGCGAATTATCTATCAAATGTAACAATTCCATTTCAGAAAAATAAAAAAAATTTATTGATTTTCTAATTTCCACATTTTCTTCTTAAAAACAAAGCTATGAAAATAAGATATAAAAATACTATTGTACATTTTACATAACATTCGCTTCACGATAATATTATAGCATAAATAACATACGAGTTGATACGAGCATTTTCTCTGAACAACAATAAAACAATATCTTACTGCATAGTATCAAAGAACATTAACCTTTAAGTACTGAAGTTGGTCCGTGGAACCATGTAAAAATACAAAACGCTATTTGTCTCTTTTTCACTTTCAAGTGCTTCATTTTGTTATGTAGCTTTCATTCAGCGATACGAGAGCCGCGGTAATGGAAACACAACACTTTTTTTAATCGATGTCCCAGGAACCACTCTCAGTAAAAATATTACTATCTTTTATCTCAGTACTTAAGAGTTAAGTAAACTTTATTCTGCGTTTTTACTTAAAATATTCAATGATTTCACAATAAAATGTACGTCGAAAGCAAGAAATCGAATCTTAATTTTTTGCATTTACGGAGTGTTTAGATAAATCTTTCTCATCTTTTTGGCACATTTTATTTGAGCCTATCGCATATTCTAGTCACATACGTACGTTCATTTTTATTTTTAATTTTTAATAACATGGGACACGCGAGAATGTTGCGATATAGATTTATAATAGTTTATAAGGATTACTTTTCAATTGATCAAAGCAATTCGCCATAGCGTTCTGTGTAAAATATACATTCGCGCGGTTCATCTTACAATTTCATTGCATCTGTCGTTATTTTTATATATCGCAATAAAAAAATAATATTCAGTCAATCGGTTGAGATTAATACTCGTGTTTAAGGGAAGAATTCGGCGGATATCCAAAGAGACAATTGGAGTAAATCGAGCTGAATGGTGGATGATAGTGATTATTAGATAATATAATCACTCATCACGACGAGATTATTTCTTAAATCTACGTTTTTGCGAAAAATAGTTTTATTTCTTCTTTTACAAGTTTTTGGTTTGTCGAACATTCTTTCTTTTTATTTTGATATACATATAAATGATATATATATATATATATATATATATATATATATATAAATATAAACAATTATTGCTCGAAATCATTTTGTCATAAATAATGCATCGCTATCAATTTTACATTCTATTTCCATCTACGTCGATTCGTAAGATCGATTTTCCAAATGTTACTCTAACAGTTATAATCGATATTCGTGTTACGCATTAGAATAGAATTATATCAAATTAATTTAGATACTACAACGATGACGCTTGAAACTTTTGTAATCCTATTGTAATGATATACCAATCGAACTATCATCCATCCAATTCGGTTCAACTCGATTCTATACGTTTTTACAAGCTTTTCCTTGCCATATATAAAATCACAAGTCTCTTAGAAAAATTCCGTATTATCGTATTGACAATGAAATTTGCGTCGAGTAAATATAACGTATTTACTTTCATTGAGTGAGTGAGTGAGTGAGTGAGTGAGTGAGTGAGTGAGTGAGTGAGTGAGTGAGTGAGTGAGTGAGTGAGAAAGAGAGAGAGAGAGAGAAGGAAGGAGGGGGAAAGAGACAGACAGACAGAGATACTATTCGATATCGCGTAAATTCCTAAAAACGGCAAAGGCACCCAAAGCGCCGGCGACGTGCTCTCAACGCGAATTAAAGCGAATACAAGTACATCGATGCGAATAAACGAGTATAGAGGCATATAACGAGTGCCTGATCATTGTACAAAAATTGAACTTCTCAACCCTTTCGTTTCCATACGAAATTACGTCATTGTATCGCATACCACGTATAAAATGGATGCCTACGATAGGAAAGAAAGGGTTGCAGGCAAAAAATTTGCATTGTTACATATGCGATCTCACGTTCGTACAATGTAATAATAGTATAATAAATTAAGCCAGTCGCCAAAATTCGCACAAAAGATGTTATGTATATAATCTGTATGTATGAGTATGTGCGCGCGCACGCGCGCGCAGATGTATGTGTGTGTACGTTTAAATATGTATGTACATCTATACATATATTACGTATGGATGTACATGTGAAATATAATAAATTAGTGTTTAAATAATATTCCAAAGGAGAGATATGAGAAAGGGAGGCAGCTAGGCAGAGGGATTGAGGGTGGGGGAGAAAAAAGAAACTATAATAATAGACGTATAAAAAACACGGAAGAAGAGAGAATGGGACAGTATAAAGAGGACGAAATCAATAATTTAATAATTAAGTAATTGTAAATCTCGCCATGTCGCGTGTGTTGGGGATTTAAGTAACGTCAGTTAAATTGCTTATTTACTAAAAATCAAACGCGTAGAATACTGATACATAAAAAACACGTATATAAAAAGCCTCGGCCTTATCATTGTCGGAACAAACTCATGGCGCTTACTCGCAAAGTAGCTACATACTCGAAAAAAAAGATCTTAAAAGAGTTAAAACAGAAGACAAGATAAGGAGGGCAGCGTCGTCGTTTGATTGGATGTATTCAATCAACGTCGCCGACAATGATGATGATAATGATAATGATGATGATGATGATGATGATGATGATGAATGATGATGATGATGATGATGATGATGATGATGATGATAATGATGACGACGATGGTGATGATGACGACGATGACAATAATAATAATAATAAGCGCTAATAATAATTAATATATAATAATATAGCAATACTCAGATCGTAATGATTATAAAAAATATTCTCTAATTCCACATTTAGAAGAGAGCTCAAACCTAACCTAACCTATGCTTTAGTGATGATGTAAATAATTATTCAATTAATAATAATAATATAATATCTAGATGTATGTACGTGTGTATGTGTAAAGACCAACGACCAAAAATCTATCATGTACAATCACGATCGGGGAGTATACGTAGCAAAAGTACATCGTTTTTCACGTTAATATACCCGCTAACGACAATGCGCTTCTTCTTTTACTATACAAAGTGGCATTTCTACAGCATAGAGAGCTCGGCTGATGTGTTCAAGAACCAGCATGAGAGATTAGCTCATTGACGCGCTATTCCCGGAACGAAATGAGTTCGTTCGTCTCAATCCAAAAGACTGGGATCAGCCGAGGATTTGGATGAAGTATAATACTACTACGACATACAATATTAAATTCGCATAGTGTTTTCTCGCGAAATGTTGGACGGACGCTAAATTAGCTACGCGATCTGCACAGTGATTTATTCCTTTCGGCACTGACCAGCGAAAAAATTCTCAAAACGTCGAAAATCAAAATGTTTGCGTTTCTGACGCCTAATTGTTAGCAATGCCGCTTGTAAATACAGACATTTTCCATTTCGCAATAATCTTCCGTTTATTATGTCAAGCTTTATCGATTTATCGAGCACTGCACTAATAGATATTTAACGTCACTTTTTAACGGATGCACGTTATGACTCTGTATTTCTCGCGGATAATTTAATGAGCATCAGCGGCTTATGGTTTATTATTGATTTTTTTTGTCTGCTTAATATTTACAGTATAAATAATTGTAAAGCCTATTGCGTAAGTATAGTTACAAGTAATTGCGTAAGTATAGTTATAAGTAATTGTAGTTGTAAAAATTGACTAATCACACAATCGAATATGAAGAAAATATTTAACTGTGATTGTTAATCACTTACAACTAGGGATACATCGGATTTCCAGAAAATATCTGATATTCGATATTTTTTATTTCCGATACTTTTTTTTTTATTATCGGATAGCCAGATATCATTAATATATGACAATCCGGCTGAAATTTTATATATTGAAAGTTTCATTCATTGGTGCAGAATTATATTCTTTTTAGCTGAACTTCTTGCACAGTTTATGGTGGTTTATACTGGTAATCGAAATAGATTGTCACTGGAAAATATTGAAATATCATTGTCCATGAAAGATTTATTAATATTAAACTTTTATTACTAAGCAATGTTAAAACTTTATTGGAAACAATCCTATTCCGCAGCCAGTCAATTATTATCGCTATTTTTCCTTGCTTGCCTTTATTTTCTTTAAAGAATCTTGGGGAATTTGTACCATATTCGGAAAATATCCAGTATGCACGCAGATAATTGCCTTACCGGATATCCGATCGGATATCGGATAACTGGTGTCACATTTGGATATCCGATATCCGTTAATTTTACGATCCCTACTTACAACTACGCTAACGCAATTGTATATAGGCTTTAAGGTCAAGTTTTTCAGTTACGCTAGCATTTCTGAATAATTTAAGTCTCGTAAAAAAAAGGTAAAAAAGAACAGAAAGAGAACTATGAAAGAGGGGAGCTTTGATTAATGCGATGGTACACTAAAAGCTACATACTATTTTATTTTCCTTATTTCGATAATTTGGCGCGAGACACTACTACATCTCTTAACCACTGTGCGACCACTCAACGAGCAGTATTCTGTTTGAAGGAGAGAGAAAGAGAGAGAGAGAGAGAGAGAGAGAGAGAGAATATCGACTACGAATTAAAATAGAAAGATGGTCATTCGACCAACATACAAAGATCAGAAGTTCCGTATCGCACTTATTTTGTACTCATTATCAGCTGTAAATTCATCGTAACGCGATACAACGATTCAGTGATGTATTGTCATTTGTGTATACTACGTGACCTATACACGCACGCACATATAAATATGTATACATCTATACAAATATATACATATGTATGTATACACAATTACACAATTACACATACATATATTATACACACATATATTATACACACGCGCGTGCACTTGCGCATATTATATCTTCAGGAATGTTTCCGATTTCACAAAAATTTAATTATCTCGGTGAAAAAATTACAAAAAAATTTTTAATAATGCATTTTAAAAAAAAAGATGGAACTTTAAAACAGCATTTGAATCGTTTCGTCTATATAATATTTTGTTCTTATATTACATAAAATTGAAAATGGATATTTTTTCAATATTTTTGTTTTATTTTGGAGCATTGTACTTTGATGTCATCAGATAAAATTTAATAAATAAGTGTTTCAACTTTCTAAGCGTTAAAACGTTTAATCCAAAAAATTGGTTGAGTTTTTGCGAAGATATCGAATTTCTTACAATATGTAAAATTTATTTTTTTTTAAATATTTTTTTATTTTGAAACTAAAAAATTTACAGAAGACAAAAGAAAAAAAAATGTTTGTTGCAAATACTTGATTCGCATAAATTTTTCCACAATTAAAAAAATTTTTTCGATAGTCAATAACTTTTTATTAAAAAATAAGTACATTTTGTTTTTTCGACCACATTTATAGTTTGTTTCGAAAACACTCTTGTGGGATTCTTGATGTTATAAATGAAAAGAATATTTCAAGCGTGAAAAAATTAATTCTTATTCTGTCTTATATTTACTTATATTCGTATAACTTTTAATACAATATTATAATAATGTTCAAGAACAAAAATAATATGTAATAATGAAAATATCTAATAAAGTGTCACAAAATAAATAATATATTTTATTGATTAGCTACAAAGCTACACTTTCCTCTTATCGAAAAATTTATCTTTGGTTTTGAATGACTGCCCTACAGAGTCAAGATATTCATTTCGACTCAATCATCAAAATGGATCCCCAATTGTTATTAACTTTGCAGAAAATAGTCATAAAAAAAACAAAAATTAATTTTTTCAAAGTTAAAATATCTTTAAAATATTCATTTATGTATACATCGAGAATCACTGATATAATCGTCTTCGAAACGAATCATAAAAAAGTGAGCAAAATGTATTTTTTTTTTAGAAATTATTAGTGGATCAAAAAAAAATTAAAACATTTTTTTAATTTACATAAATCAAGCACATTATAACAAACATTTTTCTTTTTTTCCATAAATTTTTTAGTTTAGTTAAAAAATATTTTATAATTTGGAGCTTACTGTTTTTACTTTAATTGTAGAAAAAGATTTTTTTAATCTGTAATGGCAATTAGAAAAATATTCATTTGAAAAATAATCGATAAAACAGACAACTTTTTAGGATCCATCCCCTTCAATTGTTTTAAAATGCGAAAATTAAAAGCAAGCATTCCCAAAATAAGTAAAGTGCAGTAGTGTGTATACACATATGAATGTATGTGTGCGTGCGCGCGCGCGTGTGTACATGTAGTGTCCTTCTCATATCATTCGTTAATAGCAGATTCCTGAAATCATTTCGAGACGAAAATCCTCACACAAAAAAATAAATTCTTAAAGAAAATAAATGCTTTAATCTAAGAATATTTTATGCTTAGAATAGCGATTTTATGCCAAGAATAAACAATTTCCGATTAACAATAAATTATTCATAAAATAAAATAAATTTTATTTTTAGTTCAAAACAAATTTTATTTCAATAAAAGAATAAAGTTTTTCATTCGTTCAACATTAAATATGCTTACATTAATATTATTTTTTCTTAAATAAATAGTTTATAAATAATGCGATTGAGTTTATTAGAATCATATAATGATTTTAAAAATAAGAATACAATTTTAAGAATAAAGTATAAATTTATTTATTATTGATGCCAGTAAATATTTATAATTGAAGAGAACATTTTATACTTAAATGAAAATAAATAGCATTCAAGAATAAAAATATACGTGAATCAGGAATTCATTTTTTTCTGTGCTGTAATACCAAATGTCGAGACTATAATAGTTTTTAAATTAATAATGATTAAAGTTCTCTGATCACAGAGCTGACGTTTCACGCGCTCAGATATGATGATAATAAATGATAAAGATGCTTTAGTAACTTCAAGATTATCATATATATAAATGTGGAATGATATTATTAAGAAATTGTTCTATACAGAATCTATTTATATATTACGTATTCATTAATTAATATCGGAACACATCATAAAATGTCAATTCTATATCAAGATATTGTGATATGTTAAAATAAATTTATAATTTTAAACGTCTTCACCATCATGTCTAAGCGCGCAAAATGTCAGCTCTTGTGAATAGAGAATTTTAATTACTATTAATTTAAACTAATGTAATCTCGATATTTTGATTTTATTGGGATTTTTGTCCTGAAAAGATTTCAGAAATCAGCTATTAACGATGATATGACAAGTCTGGAACACCCTGACTTACGTAAAGTGTAACAAGTCAATGAACTCGAAAAATACGGAAGATGTGGAAAAATATTTCAAACAAAAGTAGAATGGTTTCGAGGAACGTATTTTGTCATGTTTTTCTTCTAAGTAAAGACGCCAAAAAAATAGAAAAATCACCTTCATTTTTTAAAATGAAATTATACGATTTTTTTACATAATACGATCCTTCTAATTATTCTGCATATAAAAGTATTAAGATAAAGATATCAAAAAATCAATTTACGACATAATTTACACTTTATTCTGATACATATTGACATAAAATATTAAATATTTCGTAAATTAATTTTTGGATAATCATACCTTAATATTTTTATGAACAGAATAATAAAAAAAGAGATGAATCAATTGATGTAAAAAAAAACACATAATTGCTTTAAAAAAATATGTAGGCAAAATGGATAATTTTTTAAAAAAGCAACTATGTGTTTTGTTTACATCTGTTGATTCATTTAATCCTTAAATACCACGCTGGGAATACACTTAATCCCGTGTGACATTTACGTGATTTTTTTGACGTATGGCATTTAAGGGTTAATTATTCTGTTTACAAAAGTTTTAAAATATTTTTATCAATAGTTTTTTTTTAGAAGATATTTAATATTTCATGTCAATACATGCCAGAATAAAGTATAAAATATCTCATAAACTAATCGTTTTTTTTTATATTTCTATTTAAATACTTTCATATGCAAAATAATTAGAGAACTCATATTATGTATAAAAAAAATATATAATTCTTGAAAAAAAGAGATATCGTTTATATAGATTTTTTTAGAGCTTCCATCTAAAAAAAAACAATGTGACCAAAATATATCCATTTCGAAACTATTTCACTTTGTTTGAAACGTTTTTTCATATTTTCCATATTTTTCAAGTTGTTGGCTTGTCACATTGTATGCGAATACTACCCTGTGTATAGTATACATATACAAGACGATACATAGGTAATCACATATGGTAATTACCATCTGTCGTGCGCAGGTAGAGCAGATTAAACTAATTTTGAGTAAAAAATTCCTGTATCGCTTTGCAATTTTTTTACCAGTTAATGAAAAATTAATTCCTAAAGATCCAAATGAATGCGTATCTTTTCGACTGATTTTTTAATCTATTCTATCTGTCCACGAGAAATGTTGTAATTATTATCGAATATTTTGTATAGGGTATCCCCGTATATAAATGGCCATTCCTTTTCATTTCGTAAACAGAGACCTAATAAATATAACATCAAATTAAATAAAGTTCTAATAACTGAATCCTATTGTAAGTACAATAATTACTTAGAAAAGTTATTTCCACTTAAAGTTTTTGCAATCGACTATTACCTTTTCAGTTTTGAACCTGAGGTCAATTTCCAATCTACTATCACATTGACTATAATCAGATGACATGTTACACATCTATTGTCAATGAACTCGTATAATTCTGTAAAATAATTTGATTATATCAAAATATTTATTTTATTGTAAAAAAATTACGCATATCTCTTCATTTTCTAATATGAATAGCTTTTTTAAGAGATCATTGTGTTTAGTTTAATTAGAACCGTTAATTTAATTATGCTATATTTATTAGGTGTCCTGGTTAATTTTGAGGACTCATTACAAATAGTTGTAGTATACAGATAAGCGTACAGATCTACTAAAGATATTTTGAAATTGAGTATGTCATTTCAAAACTTGAATATTTCTACAAATAATTTGATATAGGTTCTGTGCATTCGTAAATATAACCGTACTTTTTAGTGCGATTGAAAATGGAATGTGATAAAAAGCATTTTCGACATCTACTACTTTACTGCTTGATTCGAAGAAAATGACTGCCGAAGCGCACCGATTTATCTCAGAAACTTATTCTGAGTTCGCTCCATCAGTTAAAGTGTGAGTACTAATATCGACGATTTGAAAATAGTGATTTTGATTTAAAAGACAAAGAATGTTCATCAAAAGATTAATCAAAAAAGTTCGAAGATGTTGAATTGTAGGCATTGTTGGATGAAAATTCTCTCTCAATTCAAACGCTTGAAGAATTAGTTAAAGCATTAAATGTTGATAAATCAATCATTTATGATTGTTTACACGTAATAGGAAAGATTAAAAAAGAAGGCAAATGGGTTCTACACGAATTGTCTGAATTGGCTATTCAAAATCATTTTAATCATTTGCACTTCGTTTTAACCATTACTTTCTCATCACAAAAAGAAGTAGGTTTATCTCTATTAGTCTCGAGATAACAAGGAATGGCTTATACGAGATGTATATTCGACAATATACAATACATAGAATATTTCTCCTGTATATGTGTATGCATTATTGTATAAATTTATACATACATATGTACATTGGCAGCGGAATGAAATATGAAAATTTCATCTAGTTTTAATGAGTGTTTCCATATAACGCGAAAGTTCATATTAATACGGTCAAATAAAGAGTTAAATCTTTTAATTAAGTTTATGATGTTAAAATAGCACTACATATTGTGAGGTTCATGATCTATTTTGATGTTAAAATAGCACTATATGTTATGAGGTTCATGACCTATTTTGAATATTGAAATATTTTTCGTTAGTTAAAGCTGTAATTGAATTACATAGTAAATTCTCTTTTATACACTATTTTGAATAAATTTTATTGAAGGTATATATTTGCCATGTAATTCAATTATAGCTTCCACGAAAAATATTTCAACATTCAGTGAAAATAAATTGTGAACCTCATATTATGCTATTTTAACTAATCATAAACTTAACTAAAAGATTTAATTATATAGTTAGTGATAGATATTATATATACATATACATATACAGGGTGTCCTAAACTTATTCACACATCGCTTGTAGGCAAGTAGAGGGGCTAAACTGAATCGAAAAATTCTCTACCATTTTGTAATTTTTGCAATTGATGAAATATTAATTTCTAAGAATTGCTGAATAATAAATTGCTGATTAATGCAATTTTAGATAACTTTAAGATATCTTTCAGAATTCTTTATAAAACATTTTAGAGATGTTTCTTAAAGAACTCTTAAAGATATCTTAAAGTTGCTTTGTGTGTCAATTTTAGACATTCTGCTTATTAGGTAATTAAAAAAAATTGCAAATAGTACAGGACTTTTCGACTCAATCAGTTTAGTCCGCTCTAATTGCCAATTAGCGGTGTATCAAAAAGTTTGAAACATCCTGTATATATTTTTATATATACAAGAAATGTGAATATTGTAACGCAGTTATTATTACCGTTATTTTTTGTAATAACAATTTGATAATAATGTTGCAATTTTTTATGATTGTAATGATAACTAATTAAACGTTAAAGTTGCACCAAGATTGAGAATATCACTTTGAAAAGTAACTTGTACACGTCATTTACAAATAATGAGTTACGTTTTTCAGTAACGAGTGACTTTTCCAAGATGTTACTGCCTATAAAAAATTATGCATACTATAAAAAATTTGCAATGTTATTACCAAATCGTTATTATCTTCAGCAACCAGATACAAATTAATTTCTCAGTATATCCTCAGTACGTCAGGGTTGAATCACAACAAATTGCCTTAAGACTTAAACGTAACATAAATCTATGTTCTATATTATGAATGGAATGGTGCTATTTATATTTTTAGGAATAAAAAGGAATAAAGAAAATGTAACAAATTCTTAAATTTTTAATTAAAAATAAATAAGTAAGACCTCCTATCACTGGATAAAAAAATATTAAAAATTACTTATTTAAAGATATTTCTTTTCAATAGGATTATTCAATGATAGATGTTATTTACTTATGTTTCAGTTAAAAATTTAAGAATGCTATATTTTCCCCCTTCTTTTTATTCCTAAAAGTACAAATATCATCATCCCATTCGTAAAGATTGGTTAAAAATTTTAACGTAAATCCTCAATAATTTTTTATGTCCGGATAATAAATGACACATAGATCGTGGTCCGATTCATGCTCATTCGTAACATTTGTCTTCGTTTAACATTTGACAAACAACAAGGATGAAATGATTTTTAAGTGTTGTGAAATGATTTTTAAGCGTGAATCGGACCGCGGTCATAATCTGATATTTCTTTATTTTTCTCGAAAACCATAGATAACATAAAATTTAAAAGTTATTTGTTTTTAAAAAATTTCAAGAATATCCTACTTGACCTATGTTATGTCCAATTAAAAATTTCAGACTTGATCTAAGTTTATTTTCGATAGTTTCCAGAAAATTAAAATGCTATCATAAAGCAGTTCATACAGATTTTGATAATGATGATTTTGATAATGAAAATTTTTCTGTCCAATTTTCCATTATTATTCACTTCCGAGTATATACATATACATATGTATATACATATACATATATGTATATATTAATATATATATATATATATATATAAAATATCGCATATTGAAAAAATAATAGATTAAAAAATGATATTATTTGAAATACTAAATATAGTACAATATATAAGTAAATTAAACTTTTCGCTTTTGTGTAAAGCGGTGCAATTGAAATAAAAAAATTGAAAAAGTTTAAAAATTTACACAAAGTTCTGTAATATACATTCCATCGTTAAAAAGTAGCCATTCTATATATTGTGCTATATAATGATAAATTATTCATAAATTTAATTATCCTTCCATTTGTTGATATATATAAGGATGATATTAAAAGAAATGATTTTTTTTTTTATAACATTGTCACTAATATGTAAAATATTTTTGTACCACAAAGCCGATACATATTAGTAATGTTAAATTTTAATGATAACATTATTATAATGTACAAAATATATACTAATAATTGACTTTAATAAATTATATGGAAACACTCAATATAAAAGGTAATTTTTATGAAATATTTAAAAAAGTTCCATGCTCTACTCTCTCTCAAGCACGAATGCATGCACGCAGAGGATATTCCTCCAATATTCAAAAACATCATTTTTTTATATATTTTATATAAATTATGTTCTTTAAGAAAAAAATAAATAAATAAAAATCTGCGAAAACTTTACAGTAGAATTTTTTAACACATTTTTCTGATTTTTAAAATTAAATATATTTGTAAATTAAGTTTCTAAAACTCCTCACTTTCAATTTTTCATTCATCTTGTTAATTATACATATCTTTGTGAACCAACTTGAAATCAATGAAATAATTTATAAGCGAAAAGAACGATATTCTTAGTGGGAAAAAGTGTTTGTTTATAAGACTCTTTGATGACCTTTTAATAACTAACGTTAAGGTACTCCGCGAGCTGCTGCGAGCTGTTTTTGAAATCATATAAGAACATTCCGAGGGTCTCCGCAATAAGAGGAAAAGAGGAAACAAGGTTCTATGATTTTGGAAAAAAAGAAAGATGACGAAATATATATATATATATATATATATATATATATATATATATATGTACACGCGGAGAAGAGCAAAGAAAAAAGATAAGAAAAAAAGGATAAAGAAAGACAGTGATGTGAGATAGGAGGGTGGAAAATGTAGGAGACTGCTAATTTTTCTGTGTACGTGCTAACTATCCTACGTACGTAGACTAAATCTATTTTTGGCAATGTTGATTAGGTATACGACACGTTAAATATTACGATATCATAAGTAGATGCACTGGCCATAGTATTATGCGCTATAAGATCGCTTAACACCCGTTTCTTGACGCGTTAGCTATACAATTCTGAAGAAATGGCGGAGGGCGGAGACCCCGGCCCTTTACGCTTTTGTTATTTCACTACGTACATGAACTCAAATTGGAATAAAAAAAAAAAGAAATTAAAATCGATATCTAGTATCTTGAAAATACAATCGAGATGATTTTCACTGTAGAATTTAAGCTATAGCTTAAATATAATCTAAATATTGCATATAATTGTTTTCATCTCTATCCCAATGGTTAAAGAACTCGAAATTAAAACTTTTACTCAAATCCACCTCAACTTTAATAAAGGATCTCGCACCAACCTTATAGAAATTGACTTTCTATATCGAATTAACAACATTTTGGATATATTACAGTTTTCATCATTCTGATCAAATGTCTCCTAAGGCTAATTTTTACGCTATAAATCTTGGAAAGTTCAGAATTTAAACTATTCATTAAAAATTAAGTTTGTGTATTATTAATGTTATATCATTATTGATAGATATATATAATAGATATATATAATATATACCCAGACAGCACACAACGTCCATTGAATTTTATTTAATCTGGTTTTTGTTTAATCCGAACATCCATGGACTTAGTACGAATGTTTTAAAAACGTACTTTATACAACGTACAAAATATGTTTACATTTGGACATTTTTAAAATGTTCATCTCATGTAAAAAATTTTCTAAATCTGCTCGCAATGTGTTGTTTTCGCTGACTTTGACAAGTGAAAATTTTTTTAAGATCACACGAGGAGTTCTGTTAGTATGTCTTTTGAACGTCCCATTCCAATTTCCATGGACGTCCCTAGGACATCTGTTGTGTTGAAAATTTTCAACATAAAAGTCTATACTGCATACTGTTTAGATATATTATGGTACATAACTCATACGGCGTATTATTATCAACAGGAGAGAGACTGTGGAGATCTCTAGTCGAAGATGAGATATACATGAATAACTGGTACTGTGAAAGTACAGTGTATGATTTCCTAACCTGAAAATAGTCGTTATAATAAAGATTAAGATTAAATATTAGACAGTAACTGACTGGATATTCAGTTGAATTGCACAAATCTATCAGGTCCATATTGAACAGATGTATCATAACTATAAATCCATTATATAGGTATTCGTGGATCATCGAAGTGCAGCTGTTTCCATATGATTTCAGAAGTCAAGGATGACGGTATACAACCGGATGAGTGACCGTTTCAAAGCACTATGAAATTAGTTCTCGAATTCAGGGAATTTTTTTTTATCATAATTTTATGTATTCTAGAATAAGATATTAATCAATAATAATACTCATATATGAATCATTTCGTTTCGATTGTAGTCTAAAATTTGTTTAATATATTAATTTAATTTAATATATTAATTTAGTTCAGTTTTAATCCATTGCGACCCTAAAATGGATGTTTTTAAGAAATCCAAAATAGTAATAGTAAATATCTTTAAAATTTTTTAAATATCCATGGATCTAATCTAGATGTTTGTAATATGTCCAACAAAACGTCCAACATGTACGTTTTAAATATATTTTTATATGCTGCTGTCTGGGTATATATGTTATGTGTATACATGTACATATGTATATATGTGTGTGCGCGTGTCATACCCGATACTACTTTATACATATATATTATATATATATATATATATATATATATATATATATATATATATATATTTTTTATTTATAAAATATAAAATATATAAAAATATATTTTTAAAAATGTCTTTTGTATATATCTTATATTTTTTGTA
>Ga0157364_1001938_pt1 | contig 18518 bp, 17 predicted proteins | sample AttsexASBM2_FD_111476 | JGI IMG/M metagenome (GOLD analysis project Ga0157364, IMG submission 111476) | Fungus gardens microbial communities from leaf cutter ant in Ribeirão Preto, State of São Paulo, Brazil - Atta sexdens ASBM2 | ecosystem: Host-associated > Fungi > Mycelium > Unclassified ...
CCATTCCCATTCGCTATAATATCAGAATAAGTTGGATACCACAGAATGAGTGTGATAAAGACTGACATAAGTACAGCTCTCCACTCCCCATTTTACACCCCGTTCAAAGCACTCACGAGCTCGTTGGGTGTCCTTGAAGCTCTCATAGTCCCGTCCAAGTCGGAACCAAGCGGCATGGTGCTGCCCGCGCGCAGCTGCCTCAAAATCACGGAACGCGGCTCGCGGATTGTGCCCAACATACCTCGGATATCCTCCCGTCGCTGCAAACAGCGCACGCCAGTAAATGGCCTCTGCTGCGTACAGTGGCATTGGGGTTGCTCCTGTGCTTGCCAACTCCAGGATCGTCCTGACAGCAACTTCCGCCAACCCCTGCAGCACACTATCCCGCACCAAGACAGGCCCAATCGCTGGATCTGTGCTGGGATTAGGGTTCTGTTGTGCGCGGTCGACGAGCAGTAGCACGTCCCGACACCAGGCTATCTTGAGGAAGGGGTCGTGCTGGGGATTTTGAATGGCATGAACTGCGTCTTGGAGATCGGGAATGGTCGGAAGAGGGGCGGTCAGAGCAGGTACGGAGGCAAGGGGAGGGACGGGGAGAAGTGGCGGCGGGGGAGGGTCATAAGGATTGGGAGTTGTGTAGTCAGCTCGAGTCATGATAGTCTCCTCTTGACAAAAAACTGACTTATAACTCTAATCGATCCCATCACAGATCATGTGCATCAATCTTTTCATGTTATACAAACTATTACTTGGCTATCACCTTTTGACTACATTCGTCGTAACCGTAACCCCTGTAGGATAAAGATCATCCTGAGATGACCTCTCGTCTCCTCTACGCTCCGTCTTGATGTCTGTCAACTCCACTTCCTGACGCCTGAAAATGATCGAGCTCGATGTCCCCGTAGGATGCGTTGTGTCAATTTGTCCATTATGATCGAACATGATAAATTGCTGGTCTCGACTCGCAGAAGATCGCACCAGAATGACGTTGTATGCAATCCCGGTCGCTATCAGTGTCTAACACCACAACCATCAATCTCTAACCGAAATGTATATGTAGAACGCACCATATCGGCTGTCGGATACATTGCATTGCTTCTTGTTGCACTCACGATAAACGTCACAAGCACACAGGCTGTGTACGCAGCCCCTGATTCCGCAATCACCCGCATGACTTTCTGTAGACGCCGCGGTCGATAAACCACAGAGGTCATGAATCTCTCACTCTGCCTCTCCACTTTCCAGATCCGCCATACCAGGACACCTATCAATCCTCAGCTTCATTCACAACTTGAAAAAAAAAAAACGTCGACTGACTTGTTGTCAAGGTGTTTTGGACAGCTGTGATGGCGAAGAAGGACAGCCACCACGGTTGGATCTGTTTCGAGTTGAGCGTGATATCTCGGTCCGTTCTTGGATTTGCTTCGACTTCGATGAGCTTTGTGGCCATGGCCAGATTACCGAGATAAAGCATGAGCGACGGGGTGATAACGCGCCATCGACGTCCATAGACGACCCAACATCGATATATCTAACAACAACTTTTCAAAAAAAAAAAAAAGCACAAAACCCGTGCAATGGGTGATAGCGTACCAGAACGAAATCCCCAATAATCATGGCGATAGTTTGATTCACTGACTGACGTTGGTCAACGCAACCTCCTCTAGCGTACCATCTCCTCAACACTAAAAAGACGAACCACTCACACGGGCAATATTAATCCAATCCGCAATATCCCTAAACTCCTGTTCCGGATCCTCCGAATCCACAAACGCACGGAAATTGTGTAACAGCCCCAACACAGTGTCGAACGTGCATATGACAAACAGAATAAACGCGATGATCGTCAACATCCACCGAATTTCGTGCGGCCGGCGCCATCGCTCTTTTCCAGTTCCAGTGCCGGTGGTAAGGAGTGTACGGATGCAGGATGTGCATGTTGCTAGATAGATGCCGAAAAACAGGGTTTCGCAAAAGTTTCCTGAGAGCTGCGCAGCGGTGATGGGGAAGGGGTCTCGTTCGACCGTGCTATTGTTGTTGCTATTGTTATTGCTGTTGCTATTCGACATCAGGTGGGGGAGGGGGAAGGAATGCAGAGGTTATCATTTCAGCATCGTGACTGCGTTTATAGTCGTCACAGCAGGGACGTAAATAGCCTCCGATACTAGCGCAATGGGATAATAAAGTAGCTTACTCCGCTGCGATGGAACAGGGCAAACAAATTGAACGATAAGTACAGTCCCCGTACCCAAAGCAGAAAGAATGGTAGATGAGTATCACATCCAAGGATCATATCATGATCATGCGCTCTCACCTTATTCGACGCTGTCACAAGTGATCGATACCCAACCTATGGTGCCTGGTCCAATTTTACAGACGATGAGATTACAAAGTCGAAAATCACCGTGTGGAGATCGCCAATAGACCTTACAAGGGTTCCAGAACCTGCAGTATAGACGACCAAGGAACTATCGACAATCGCGCTGGGCAAGAGGAAATTTAATAGGAGCGAAGGGGGTTGAAATGGAGTGGATCTTTATGAATCGCAGGTTCCTGGAAATGGTGGAAGGTTTACTTTCGAAGGAAAAGGAAGAAAGGTCGGACATGCCGGGTACGATTTTTTTTTGAAAGATCGATGGGTACTATGACGGTCATCGCTTGATTTCCAAATCTGATCTTTGCTTGGGAGCGGTTACACCGGAATTTGCCAGCAGCATGCGAAAAGATCAATTACTCTACTTTCTAAAGGTATAACATGAGGCCTCTTTCACGATATCATCATCATCATCATATATGAAAGTCAAGAGTCTACCAAGTTGAGAGAGAGAGCATTCACACACAACTTCGATTGAGCACCAATCCAGAAGCAAATGTAAGGATGCTTATTTCTATATTTATTTCTTTACAATCAATTCTCGAATTTACAACATTCAAAATCCTTCCCAGCAAACCAAAGATAGACAGACCGTGGGGTATCAGGAGGCCGTCGTCGTCAATTTCGTGACCTTGACCGAATTCAAGTTATCTCGAGACGACGTTCGATCTGTTTCTGTTTCTGTTTCTGTTTCTGCTTCTGCTTCTGCTTCTGATCCAATCGCTGCCAACTCGACAACGTCAGGCCTCGTCAAATTACCAAACACCACCACTCCAGTATTTTGCTGTGTTCCGACTTTGGTAAAATGTTGAATGTGCCTCGAGGAAGAGCGGGCAAGGATCGCGTTGAATGAGATTCCGGTGACGATGAGTGTCTGAAACAGGTACAGGTTTACAGTTACAGCCTCGAGGGGGGGGGGTCAGGAAAGGATACTTACGATGTTTGATACAGGGTATAGAGCATTGCTTTTGACAGCGCTTACAATGAACGTGATGACAACACAAGTCGTATAGAACATCCCCGATTCTGCAATGATGTGAATGACGCTGCGTAGATGGTAGCTTTGATAGAGTGGTTCAATCTGATCTAAAAATACTTGAGTCCGCTTCTCTACTTTCCAGATACGCCATATCAATATAACTTGTTCCCGCCCAAAAAAAAAAAGTCAAAAATCACACTCGTTACCAAGACTATTCAATCGAACAAAGACGTACGTGTTGTCAGGGTGTTTTGAGCGGCTGTTAAAGCGAGGAAGGACAGCCACCAAGGTATGATCACATTCATGTTGGCCGTGACGTGCGGATTGGCGATGATTTCGGTGAGTTTGGCGGCCATTGCGAGATCGACGAGGAAGAGAGTGAGTGAAGGGAGGATGATGAGGTATTGACGGCCGTAGATGACCCAACACCGGAATACCTGAGAAAAAAAAATTATAATGAATAATAATACAGAAATCAGAAATCAGAAACACCATACCAGAATAAAATCGCCGATGAGCATGGCTATGACTTGGTTCACTGACTGGATTCAGTGAGTACAGACCTGCTGAGGAAGAGTTATATATCCACTCACGCGGGCGATGGTGATCCAATTCGATAGGTTCACAAACTCCTTCTCTGGGTCATTTGAATGGACAAACGCTTGGATATTGTGCACTAGGCCAATGACAGTATCAAACGTGCAGATAGTGAACAACGCGAGGGCGGTCATCGTCATCAACCAACGAATTCTACGAGACCGACCCCATCGCCCCACTTGTCGCGTCCAAGCATCCAAGAAGACTCGGACGCAGGATAGACAAGTCACTAAATAGATACCGTAAAAGAGCGTTTCGCAAAAGTTGCCGAAGAGTTGGGCTGTGGTGAGTGGGAAGGGGTCCCGATGGATTGGACTGTCCGACATGGTGTACAAAGGACGGAAAAAGATGTGTTTTTTCGGGTATTCGGAATTTCGTATGTTTTTGCTGACAAACGTACAGGAGGTGTTACTACATTTGGTTAGATATCGCCTAAACGTAAAGTGAATATCAGTGCTCATCTCCTGTTTCATCGTCCGGATAAAAGAGGACCCTCAAGGTATCAACAGAAAGTCATCTCACTCGACTTTGAGTGAGATGACTTTCTGTTGATACTCATTTGAACAGGGCTCAAGGGCCACTCGAAGCAAAGCAAAGCAGATGTATCAGTAACACGGCAAGTACTCTAAAATAGTTGATTGCAAGCGTAATTTCAGGTTTTAAGCACTGTCAAGTTGCACATCAAGACTGATCAAATCATGCATCAAGTGTCACTGAAAGATATCAAACTTTTAGATACTCATTTTCATGAGATAACTCTTAGAGGCCATCTCAATCCACCTCCGTTCAGTCTTGGAGAGTACAATTTCCCAGAAGAACTCGCATCACCGAGATTCTTAGGGAGATAACCGCTGAAGTAGTCTAATCGGTTCGTAAGTCGACCAATTGAGTTTCACAACCGTCCCTTCCCCCGTGCCTGCTGTCACTCAGAGCTCAGGCCGCTCCTAACCCTCGGCCTAAAGGATAGATGCAATACACTCCGGTAGGTACTATACTAGGAGCTGTCACCCAATAAGAAGCCTGCGACATCAATTTGCTAAGATCACAGCCACCAAAGTTCGCCGAGCCTTTTTTCATTGGGTGCCGAATTTTTCTTGGGCAAGTGTAGGTTATTTGGGGAATATTTATGTTGTTCAGGAAGAAGTGGATAGGTTTTTGAAGCACTAGAAGATATAGCTGGTATCATTTGCGCCGTGGTATGATTCTCATCCGACAAGAGGTCCCTTTTTCTGGTCATCAACTATAGCAGGGAGTCGTTGAGGGGGGATGAAATGAAAGAAAAAACACGGCGTCCAAGCCTAGATAGTGGGTTCAGACGTCCTTTTTTAAAAAAAAACGAAAAATCTTCGAGTTGATGATACTTATTCATCGAATCGTCCCAGGTGTTGCTTCTTTGAGAGCCGAGGAAACTCGAGTTTATCTCCTTCACCGAAACAGAGCTGGGTAGTATAGAGCACATGCAGGTTTGCTGCGCTTTTGTCAATGAAAAAATCCGTCGGACATTGATCAATTGCTCGTCATATGCTGATTGGATTGATGAGAGCCTAAATGAGGTATTGAGAGTAAACAAGCCCAAAGAAAACGGAGCCAAAGACCAACTGTGAGAGTCTGGATCTCACTGAACACCTTCTTCAAGTGGGCCCTGGAATAGAAACTCTGAATCTGAATCTAAAAAGGGCTATGGGGCAAGTTTGTAACTTAAAATACATTTTTGCACACTGCTTCATATAAATATACTGCTACTCACGTGAACTCGAACAGAGAGCCACGAGCTCTTACATTCGCAGGGAAACAGCCAGCTTGATACCTGTGAAGCATACCCACCTCTGAGCACTATCGATCGAATGCTGTGCGATGGTTGTTACCCACCTAGACAACTTGATTTATCATGATGTCCTTCCGAGCTTGGTTTCTTTTCTCTTGACCTCTTTTAGCTTGTCCAACCTGGGTCCAGGACAAATCCATGGGGCCGCGCCCTCACACCCATCACAAGTGTCACAACAAACAACTTCTTGATCGTCAAAGCTTTTGTAAGATCTATAGACAGGTTATTACGTTCGCTCTTTCATAAACTCTGGACTTGATATACCCAACTCATAACCCCTTCAACGAATGGCAGGATGTCATTGTTAACACGCTCAACGCAGGCAGGACCTCTGAATAATCGGTTCATCTCACTGTCTCTCTTTTTTTTTTCTACTAGTCCTTCACACCCTTCTTATATTGACAGTCATCTCTCCCCTTTCGCTGCCCGTTATGATGCTCTTATTCAAGACCTCAACTATCATGCATTCCCCTCTCCCTCCGCTGCAGACTCATCTCCCAACGGACGGTCTCACTATGTGGGCTGCCGGCGAAATCGACTTCAACTCGGCCGAGTTTCTCCTCCAATCTACTTTTGCCTCTTCACGTCCATCCACCTACCAAGCCCTCCTTCTCATGGGTTATCGCGAGATCGGCATTGGTGCTATGACACTTGCTTGGACACGGCTATCCGCATGGCTCAAAATCTTGGTACGCACCGGAATGAAGATGCCCTGCTCAAGATCGGGGTCTTTCTTCTATCCCTATCTTTAGCGCCTCGAAACTCGAAGAATGATGTCGGATTGAGTTTGGCTATGTCATCATGGATTAGGTCGAGTCTGTACAACAAAGTTGACTAAATCTGATACCGACATCCTATCACAACGTGTATCCGCTTGATAGAGCTTCGGTGTTTCTGTGTTTCTGTGTGGTATCATGCATGTCACCAGCAGTACGTCCTTTTCATTCTTTAGCTAGTCGGTCTTTGTCAATCATTGTCTAGTTTTAGCTCATCCACTAGCACATATTCGTCTTGGCCAATGTGTCGAAGCACTGACTGCGATCTGGCCTAGTGTCGAGAGAGCACACAGAAGTTGTTACTACTACCACTGGTCAACATTGGGTAGATAAAATTGATGAATCAGCATTATGATGATTCTGCCTGATGCACAATGTCAGAGATTGAAGTCTGGCTTCACAAGAGAATGAGATGCTTCCTTGAGTTTGGGATCCAATGCCCCTCCAGCAATTCAACAACTTTTTGATTTCTGTACTAGATATAGCACTCACAAATTTTACGAGCAAGTGAACCTGTCCCAGTGGAATCACTAGGCAAGTTATCAGCAGCCGCAGTTGGTTTCGCAGTAGCAACCAGACAGAAGGGATGAAAATCAGCAAGTAGGAAAGTGTTATTTCCTCACGTTTCCTTGCAGTGGCAATGTTGACCAATGCAACTGTTCTGGTCAATACGGACGAAAGTGATCTATAATATGATCAAGCCATTGGGGACACTACAACAAGCGTAAAAGATATCACTTACAGTGTTCATAGCAACGTTGAGCAAAGAAGTATTTTTAGAGGTCAAGTGGGTAGAAGATTCTGCTCTTCAATGGTCGGTGTGCTCGGCTAATCATGCTCTTCAAGGTCGGAGATCAATCCATGAACAAGATTTCTTATGGATAGGTACCGAGATCTTGTTTCTGTTTCAGATGGCACCTGATGGTGGAAACTTGGAAGTTCTCTATGATGGCATTAAACGATACTAAAACAAATTATTGACATCCATGGCTACGGTCAGGAGCTCGTTCCACTCCAGCAGGAACTGTTGTTAATGCTGTCATTAGTGTATCGTAAAGGGATACTATTGGCAGTCTAGAGCCTGGGTTCGGAAGATGCCAGTGTCGGTCCATTGTCAGTCCATTGTCCACCCTTTAGGTACACTGCCTAGGATCTTCTATATCTGATCTAACCCCAATTTTTTCTGGTGCAGATCCAATCAAAAAATAAGTGATCTTTGAAAAGGAAGCATTGCCAGGTGATTGGGTTCCGGTTAAAGAACTTTGTGAAGAAAACCAATGCACGGTCTGGAACAGTGAGATTGTACTTGATATGTGTTACACATTTCCTTGACAAGGGCAAAAAGCAATCGTCGTACCTCCTGGTGCAAATGTCAAGATGGAAGATTCCGGGGTAAGGATATTACTGACCTTTTTGGGTATATATAATCACGGTTAAGAGATATCATCCAGACTAGTATCAGACAATCTTGGCAAGTAGGAACTGCCACCGTATATCTAGTCCAGTAAATCAAGATTTTTTGAAAGGCATCAAAAGTCTCATTGAAGGCCTTTACGCGTGGTCCGTTCACAGCCATAATTTGGCAGATTATAATTGATCCTACTGGGATGTCTCTTCACCCGAGCTACACTCCTCACAACACTCAGTACATCGATTGTAACCATCCCTCGATGTCTCATCCAGCTCGCTACATCTTTTCAAAAAACGAGCTTTTTTTGGTCACTGCAATATCCTAAGCTTTGCTCCAAGGGGTTTCCGAGTTTACGTTTACAGATATCTGTCCCCAGCTACATACCGTCGTGTTCAACGTTCTACCGATAGCTCAGTTGACTCACTCGTATCGACCTCTACACGGATGGGTCTTTTCTCATGACCAAAGTCAAACAGTTCCAGTCTAGACCAGTTCATGGGTGTTTATGGGATTCTGTGTCTCTGCCACAAATCATTTCTTATGATTATGATTTCCTTTGTGATTCTGTTCATCCAGGTATCTTTTCCGGCCAACACACCTGTCCATGTGTATCAAATATTTGATAGTTTTTTTTGTTCTCTGCCCATATTTCTTGTGATTACATGAGGTGATTGGAGGTACAACTTACAACTTTATCATAGGGACTGTGTCCAAGCACCTTTTACCATATAGAATCATTCAATAAAGTAGTTGACTAATTTCTCAGGAATTTTAATGGTATCTAATAGCAAGGGGCATGATAATGTTTACAACAGTGTGTGATATCCAAATTACCGGTGCAGTATATACTTAGGTTTAGACTCCAACATCCACTTGTCTCCTTTATCATATTCATCATGGATCATATCTTGGGTCAGTCCTTAGCCTTCAAACTCTTTTGTCTCATGGATCATATCCATGATCAACTTACGTTTATTCAAATTCTTTCTGATCTTTTTTATTGTGGTGCTTATCTATTGTTGCAGATCAATCAGGAAACAACCATCAAGGGGCCAGTCATGTAGCTTGTATATTTTTAAATCTCATCTTTTTTGTATCTTCTCACATCTCTTTGTCTTATAGAGCTTCCAAACCTTCCAAACAGGGACCTAGAAGCGGCTCATCCAACACATCAGTTGGGTGCAATCAGCAGGGCATACCTGCTCGAGAAGGTAATGGGTGCAACTTCAGAACTATTGCACGGATGATCTGACTTAGATGTTTCTGAGATCAACCTACTCTCGATTTATCATCTGGAGACAGTTCATTGTTGGTAGGTCTGACCCACATGTATATAATTATTGTCTAACATACACCTAGTTATGGTGACAAATCTCATCCACATCCACATCCGCCACCAAGTCAAACTAAGAACGGCAATAGAAATTACTGTCTAATCGGGCGTATGCGATTACTGCGATAGTAGAGCATGATCTCGAGGCAGCCCGGCAACATTGCGAAGCGAGTAGGATTGATTACATCTCATCTTCGTCAGTCGACCCGTCTATGTTAAACGCAATTGTCAAGCGTATCCTGGATCACCGTAAGGTGCGGTGCCCGGGGTTCAAAGACATGAGAGGCCTGTTTCCATTCATCGCCACCAATAATTCCTCCACAACAAAGGCATCGGTGGTGTCTGATATTCAACGCATCTTGGAAGACAGAAGCATCCGCTCTGCAGTCCATCAAGTACTCAGTGACATTGTGCCACTCAGGCATCTGCTTCCCTCTGTCTACACAGACATAATGGCCGCACTGTATGAGCCGTACATATCCGAGAACACTGTTCTAGTGAACATCAAATTTATGAAACCCCGAGCTAATAACGCAGTCAAGGATGTTGCGAGTAAGTTGAAGCCAAGCGACCTCAGTTCTGCCATGACCAAATACTTCTCAGAAGCACCAGGAGTGAATAGCATCCGAGACGCGTTGTTGAATGTCGGCTCCGAACGTGGCATAAATGTCGAGAGGCTACGCAGCGAGCTGGGATGCTTGAGCCATGTCGGCGACACATAAACCAGCTGTCACACAATTCGAGATTCAGTTTTTTTAAGATCCAACCAACACGGAATGAATGAAGACAGGATACGGAGAGAGGCAACGAAGGAGAAGGAGGGAGGGGGGAGAGGATGAGCTGGAGCGCGACACAAGTTAACGGCAGTCTATTATTTCGAACATCTTGATTTCCAGGACATTTAGTTCATCACTATCGAACTGCAAGGAACTCACGAGTCGCATGCATCCAATTTCACTCGCGAAGCCAGAAATGTCAATAGCATCCAGGCATGAGTTGCTCAGTGAGACGTTGGAAAGTGCAAGTGAGAAAGCGCTGTAGTCCTGGAATCTGCCCGAAACGTTCCTCTTGCTGATCCACGATGCTAGTGTCTCTCTGATTAACTCGATTGTGCGGCTGAGCTCTAGTGTGCGTGGTGTCTGCCTGGACTTGGGCATCACGACAGATGGTCCCTTGTTAGCTGGCCTCAACATGGGCGCAGGCGCAGCTTTGACACAATGGATGTAGCTGAAGTTGAGATCACGGACTTGGCATCATCGGTTCCCCTTACGCCGCGTACTGCATCGGAATGGATGATACGAGGTCAACACAGTGGACTTCAACGTGGACCTCGGCTCAAGGTCTAGCCAGGAGACGCAAAGAAATTTCTCTTGGCAAGAAATATGACAACAAGTCCAGCAAGCACTCGACCGATAGAATATCAATCAAACATAGCAGCTGCGCTATTGGCGAAGCCGAACTTGAGGCCCTACTGTCTCTAATCACTTCGTCAGGTGCCGCAAGGTCCCTCTCAACCCATATTTGACTTGAACACCAGAACCTCTGCCATCGAATCTACTCCTGCTGACAACCCATGGGCTGCCAAAGTCAATGTTCCACTATTTCCATCCACCCTGCCAGATGCAGCTGAACAGTTCATATCATCAAAAAAGCACTCAAAACAAAGGAAAAGGGCAAGGCGTAATACCTGAAATTCCTTTGTTCGGTGCTGTACTGACCTTGCATTTAGGTTCTGCACCCTCTCACGTCTTATCTGAGTGAGTGGTAGCACCTCTGCTACTGCGGTTCACGATACATTGGCCATCGAACTTGAAGTTCTATACATGTCAGGTATTGCAAGTCCTTCTCAACCTAACCTATCTGGATCGAGTACCTCTGCTACTGAATCCACTATGGTTGATGACACGTTCGCTGCTGGACACGACATGTTACAATTTCTATCCACCTCATCAAGTGCTGCAGGTCCCTCTCATCCTACGTTTGATTGTGCTAGTACCTCTACTGCTGAATTTACTATCGTTGACGATACATTGGCTACCGGATACGAAGCATCACACTTTTCATCCCCCATGTTAGGTCCCTCTCAACCTATCTTCGACTTGGGTGCCAGTAACCCTGCTGCTGCTAATGAATTAGCCGCCGAACTTGACGATGAATTGACTGCCGAACTCAAAGCCCTGATATATCCATCCGCCCCATCAGGTGGCACGATCCAGTTCACAAAAAATGGCTCAAGGCGAAGGAGAAGGGCAAAGGCATCGTCGAGACAAATGCTCGCAAACAAGTCATCGTCATATTCACCGATTCAGAGAGAGCCTAATCTCACAGCTGCTTCGTTTCCTCTTGGGTCAGATAGCCAACCATCGATGGTCACCTTCAATCCCTTTTCGCCTGGAGATAGGGCGATGGACGTTTCAGATGCCCCGGCAATGGGTCCTTACCCATTCTCATTCAAGTTCAATGGGTTAGCTTCAGCTGGCAATGTCAATGCACCTCAGTCATTTACATCTGCATCATTGGCGGTACATCAAATCCTTTCAATGATGCTAGGACCTCAAATATTTTTGGCAGAGCAATGATTGGTGCGAACAAGCAGGCAGAGATCGTCCTCTCTACCCAAATGTCAAAGCTACTATCCGATCTTGGAATGACTGATAGTTGTCCAGGATGACGTACGAAGATCCTGTATCTGTGCTTGGCATGGGTGCAGTTTCCTCTGCTGTTGGCACGATGCAATCTACTTCCTCAAATCTGCTCAACGCCCCTGATTCCCGATATGTAGGCACACTGGGGTCTACGAGCATCTTTAGGGCATCGAATACCCCCATATCTGATAGCTCAGCTCCAAACGATTTGTTGAGCCTAAACGTTGCCAATGTCAGTTTCAGCTTCCACCGTTCTTGATCAGATCTCATCAGCTTCATCCAGTAACATGCTTTCTAGTATCTTCTGCAGTACTGGAATTGACAGCGCCTTCGGAGTGAATACCACAAACCCTGCAGCAGCATTCAATGACATATCAAGTCCAACCTCAGCCTTCACACCCGGTAGATCTGCATCAGTGGGTCTCACTGTTAAGCAAGAGTTGCGGATATCTGAATTCCGACTATTTGCTTTGAGTAGTTCTGGCGGCACTGGTAGTTCCGATAGTACTGATGCTTCTAGAATGCCATCAGAGAATTATGGGACCTCAGTTCGCATTCAAGTCTTCTCTGGACAAGGTATCATCTGTATCAGTAGTATAGCAGTGGTGATCAAGTGGTAGCATAGTAGTAGCATAGCCATGATAGTAAGTTCGCTCAACAATGAACCTATCGGCCGAATATGCTCACAAGACAAAATTACTTGGTCAAAGATGATACCAAACTCATGTAGCTCCATGCAAGTCCCTATGTACGCCTCTTTCCTTGTTTGAGCCGCTTTCACAATGCCCTTACCCCTGAGTTTTCGAATCCTTTTCGAATCAACTCGTACAACACTCCATCACGGCCCCTTTTCATCAGTCATAGGCATCCACTCCCACTGACCCGTGATAGGACTCGTATACTGGACCTGGCCAAGAGGGATGATCACCTCTGACAGTCCAGCCATTGAAGCAATGTAATGCAAGAACTGATCAGTCCTTGAGTCCTCTGGTGACAACATGAGTTGATAGCACCTTCGAACCCGTTCAAATCTTCACGTCGGAACGAAGGCCTTCCACCAGTTGCAGCATCACACATGAAAAGGGAATCTATACAGGTCTTTAGGTTTAACAGGAAGACCTGTTCTGTAAGGCCAGAGCTTCAACGAAATCCGATTGCGTGAGCTTCTTCCCTTTCTTGAACATCCTTTCAGGTACTGTGTCGAGTTCCAAGTCGAGAGTATTCTCGGCACCAAATGTATCGACGTAGGTACGAATGAGAGACTTGTCAACATCGCGCCAGGTGCGCCATCCTGCCAGGGTATTGGAAACGACGGATTTGGAGGGGAAGAGAGGGGTGAATATGCTAGTCTTGTCAATGGGCTTCGTAGTGATGCTGAGATGTTTACGAATTGTCTACCAGGTGCTAAACATCCTTTTTGGCGAGTGGAAAGCGGTCAGTGGGGTAGAGCAAGTGTCTTGGAAGTCAGAGGGTTGGACTTCGATTGGCAACGTGAACGTGCGAGTCTGCATACCTGCAGCAAAGTGAGTGGGGCATTGAGTCAGGGGAGAGGCCCCCCAGTTCTTTCCAAGAGCCTCGAATATAATGGGTCACGAGTAAAGAAACATCTGTTCCGAGAGCGCAATAACGCCGCTCATGTCTAGCGTCTCATGAGACGGTCTCGGCCACTGACAAGCGCTGCCGGTTTCCTGATACTCTCTTTTGTGTCACTGCCCGCGGTAAAATCCAACCAGTAGTAAGCAGCTATCGCGCACGCACTGCCCGAACTCGAGGCCCCCGCAGTCAAATATCCATCACCTCTTGGACCCTGTCAATAGTCAATATCAACGAACTCCCAAGGCTAGGCTGTATGAGTCTTGCCGATAAGAGTGTCCCCAAGATCGAATAGACGTTGGATCGAGGGAGCTGTGGCCTTGGCCCTGTTGTCTGTTTGGAGGTAGGCTGCTGAGCCTGCACTTGTTCAGAGGCCTTTGACATCGAATATATCTTTGACGGCAAATCACATGCCTCCCAGTGGCAGGGACCTACCAGACCAGGCAGACAGACGAATCGGAACGGAAACGAAATGAGCGCCTGGTCTGTTGTCAAGGTGAAGTTGGTCGCGATGTAACCACCACGAACAACGTCAGGAAGGGTGAAGGCATCGTCATCATCCTCCACTAATTCATATACTGGATAAGCACAGAGGTGCCTTCTTATTGTCTCGTACGTACGAGCCAAGGGCCATGCGGTGGGGACATCGGGTACTTGATGAATAGCAAGATCATTGGCCTTCTTGAACTTAGGTCGGTTGATGGTATCGGTGATGAACAGATATTATATCCCTTTCTCGAGGAGCCAGTCTCTCCCTAAATGGTCGAAGGCTCTCATATCTTGTCTCTCGAACACGACGAACAGGGTCTTTATACAAAATGTTCGTTCCAGACGTCATCGATGGCCCTGAATGCATCGAACTAGGCTTCGAGAAAGCGACGAGAGAGGAGAAAAACTGACACGGATGCTCGTAGCAGCACCGAATATGGCATATGCGGCGGAACCTCCCTCAGTAAGGATGCCAAGAAGAAAGTAATGTTTGTCTGGGTCTTGTTCCAGGCGAAATATACTCCGCGCTTCGTCGTCTGGAGTGAAAAAATGGATGGATGCTGAGGCGAACGAGAAGAAGACAGATGCTGAGAAGAACGAGCTGAACAACACCCGGAACTCGATAAGGGGTAGATGCACACCTGAGAAGACCGACATGACATTGTGTACATTGGAACCAATTCAGGTGTGAACAATGTTTGTCAGATGGGCGCAGGCGATGGCTGGACCGGCATGTTTTCACACACCGGTCAGGACCTTCCCACAATCCCAAAGACACCTCGGTACACAAGTTTCTCGAGTTCATATTGATGGTCATCGACGATAACAGGGAGTCGTTGAAGTCAACGAAATTTACAAAAAACCATGGCATCCAAGTAGTTTTCAAAAAACGAAATCTTCAAGTTGTAATTTCTATTGATCGAAAAATCGCAACTCAAGCGTTCTGGGCTGTTGCTTCTTTGAGAACCAGTGAAACTCGAGCCGTATTCACTTTATCTACTTCTTCGAAACAGAGCTGGGTAGTATTGAATACATGCAGGTTTGCTGCGCTTTTGTCATTGAGAAATCCGTCGGACGTTGATCAATGCTCATCGTATGGATGCCATTGGAGTGCCATTGAATTGATTAGAGCCTAAAAGAGGTATTGAAAGTAAAGCCCAAAGCAAGCGGAGCAAAAGATCTCGTTGACCACCTCCCGCATGATCTAGTATGCAGATGAGATAAGTGAGCCCTGGTTCACTTGTTGTAGAATAGAAACTGCGAATCTTGAAAAGGTAACAGGGCAAGTTGGTTACTCACGTGAACTCGAACCAATAGCAGAGGGATAAGTATACAGAACCATGAGCTCTTACATTCGCAGGAAAACAGCCAGCTTGATACCTGTGAAGCATCTTGAATACAATACCCACCTATTGAATCGAATGCTGCGCAAGGGTTGTTACCCACCGAGCTTGGTTTTCTCTTGGCTTCTTTTCTCTTGTCCAACCTGGGTCCAAGACAAATCCATGGGGCCACGCTCTCACCCATCAACTTATTCCTTCACAAACTCTTGGCTTTATATACATTGTCCATGATCCTCTGATCAACTTATCCGCCCAATTACTTGTGTCTAAGCGATGTCAGGCAAAGTATTGATTCGTCCGATAAGCTTCTACTTTATTCAAGATGACGGAGGAATGTTTAAATTGAATGTAAGCCCCACTTCTGTATTGCATCCAAAGATCACTATTCGCTGTCATCATTTGACGCTCTGAAACCAGGACTTTGGGACAGGAACAGCCGTTGAAGAATGGTTGGCAATCAATACAAATGTCCATTATCATGCGCGACTTGTGGCAAGGAAGATCTCAGGCTGTCAAACCACTTCACGGGACACGATCGGCTGGACCTTCATTTTATTGTTTTTATATCGGGTTGATAATTCCAATAGGGATAATTTTAAGGGTAAGCTCGACGAACGAGATCTCTTTTCGTGAGGGAGATTTTGGAAATCCTATTATTGATGTCCACGGATATGATGTCCGATACTATCTGAGTGTTGCGATGATGAAATTCACGTCGGACTTGAGTATGTAGTGAGCCTTCACAGAAGGTCAGCTCAACGAGGTGAATTATTAATATATTCTCAGATTCACGTTTTATCCTGATTTCTCAGGCAGTGACAATCCTTTCTTTTACTCATATCGGGAACCGAAGCTATGGAAACTTTTTCATTTGACCTTCTCTCTCTCGATGCTCGTACCAGAGTCGATGGGATCGACATGGACCAAGAAACTGGATTTGCAAAGGATCCATCCATCTTATGTCGCTTCCGTTCCGAGTCACACAAGTGTTTTTTTTACTACATAGATCAAGGTGCCAAATGAGGATGAGGATATGTTTGCAAAGGCGCAGCAACAGGGTGTGGTTTACCTGTATCCATATGAGAGGGTTACAGTCTCAAAACTATGATGTGTGCATGGACCATTGCCATTTGGTGATCCAGGCGATTGGTGTCGTCTTTGATTCCTGATCTTTTCAGCGTCCAGGGGTTATATAATTAGCAGCGTCTAGAAGCAAATATCTTTGGCTTTCTCAGCGAGCGACAACTCCCAGGAGGACTGTCTAATCTCATCTGGTCTCCTTTCCCATCCTCCACCAAAAAGTATATCTTGTCCTCAATATGCACAGCCGATACCCAACTCTGTGACTCTCTGACAAGTTCTTCAACAAGCTTTCAAGTTACAGAAAATAAATTAGCATAAAGAGGAGAATTGACATCTTCTATGTTCTGCACAAACAACAAAAAAAAGGGAGTGCTCGAATCTCAAGGCAACAAAAGAAAAAAAACAATAAAATATTGACAATGCATATGTACGAACGAGGGGGATGGGATATCATCATATTCGATTCGAAAAAGGTATCAATTATATCAATGAAATGAAGGACGACTAAGTAGGTAGGTAGGTAAGGGATAAACCGACGAGCCAAATAACGTAGTTAATGAGAGTGAGAGTGCAAATATGGACAGAGTGTAGAGCATAGTCACAACAAAAAAAAGTGTGAAAAAAAAAGAAAGAGAGAGAGAGAGAGAGAGCAGCGACCCATCACACAAAGAGCGAATATATCCAAAAAAGCCGAGTCTACGAAGACCTTCGATGTGCTTTTCCTTTCTTCTTCTTTTTTTTCTTCAGAGATCCTCCACAGCATCAACCACATAAAGAATCTGTTGAGGTCTCACAAACAACCCTCTCGATTCCGAGCCAGAAGCATCCGACACCGTTGGACTAGCACTTCTCATCCTCCTCATCCTATCCACCGAGCTCACACCCTTTTTTCTCGTCACTCTATTATCATAAGAGTACTCCCAATCAACTCCCCCTCCTCCTCTTCGATGTCCACCATACATCATCCCATTCCCAATATCAAAATAGCGAATCCCATCCCAAGTCCCGTCATTCCATTGTGTCCCTTGCCAGCCCCGATCCAAATCCCGATCCGTCCAACTCTCGCCTAACGGGATAGGAACTTCCACCCCAACCCAAGGTCCATACTCTCCCTGAACTTCGCCAATATAACGAGCATAAGCTTTGAATCGTTTTCGTTTGGAAGAGACGATACACGGTATACCAATCTCCAGAGTCACTCCTCGTGGAGGAGGAGCATCCACATTTGGCTGCTGTAGCTCATCCAGTTCCACTTGAACAGTGGGAAGTGGGGGCTGAGGTTTATCAAGTAGCGTTGATCTGTCAAGAACGCCATCGCCATCGCCATCCCCTGAAGTCCGTGATGTCGAAGACATGTTCGTCGTCGTTGCACCATCAGGAATAATGATCGTCTCATTCGACTTCTTCCTCTTGATCGTCACATTGCTCCCTGTAGAATTCGTACTATCCGATTTCTTGTGTTCCATGTTCGTTTCACTCTCTACCAACATCCCAGCTTTGATCGTTCCACTACTCGATACATCCCTGATCTCTCCTTCATCAGGGCTACCCTCATTCACCTTGTTGTCTTCTGCAGATGATGCCCTAGATTCCACAGGAGACACAGGCATACTCGAAGCAGAAGATTTCCTTGGTGATCTGTCGACAGCACTAGTTCTATCCAACCTAGGCACCGTAGGTGTCTTCCTGATCGAGGTAGTAGACCTAACCGATCGAACTGACACTGTCGATTTTGTACTTGCACTGCTCGGGCTGAGTTTAGTGGGATCGATCGGAGGCACAGGAGGTGCCTGGCGTTGAGCCCTAGATCCAGAACTCTTAACAGAACCATAAACACTACTAGCTGCACTGCTGACAGAGTGAATCGAGGCTCCAGAAACTTTCCGAACCCTACCACCAGACGTGGTTATGGGTGGTTGGCCGGCGGTTCGAACACTCGAAGTAGAGGCAACAGAAGATTTTCGACTACGCGGTTGAGGGCTCGTCGAAGAAAGTCTAGAACTTGCAGTCTTGTAGGTCTTTGCACTCTCAACAGTCACTGTCGACACCCGATGAGGATGTACGCTCGAA
>Ga0157364_1001939_pt1 | contig 18516 bp, 13 predicted proteins | sample AttsexASBM2_FD_111476 | JGI IMG/M metagenome (GOLD analysis project Ga0157364, IMG submission 111476) | Fungus gardens microbial communities from leaf cutter ant in Ribeirão Preto, State of São Paulo, Brazil - Atta sexdens ASBM2 | ecosystem: Host-associated > Fungi > Mycelium > Unclassified ...
TACAGATGGTCTGTGCTAACTACTGTGCACCCTACCCTAAACAACCATGTGTAGTTCATGAGGTCAACATGTGGTGTCCATGTTGTATGACATCATCTGTTCTCAAATCTTTTACTAAATCCCCTCAAGTCTCGTGATCTGTCTCATGGCTACACCATCAGGTTGTGACTGATGTGACAGCGTGACCAATCACCCTTAACCCTAGTTGTTCTAAAAATAGAAAAATAGAAAAATAAAACAGCATGAAAATAAAAATGAAAAATGAAACATAAAATAGAGGAAGAGCTAAGTCCACCATTTGTGATCTTGACACCTTATTCAATGTCTTTCTTGATTTTAAAAGGTCTATATCTTTTCTGGTCCAACTTCTTTGAGAATCAATTTGAATGGACATTTTTGGACTCCAACCACATGTTATCTCCTTTCTTTAATTCTTATAGATTCTGTTTTTTTTTTTGTTTAACTGCTTCTTTATAGCTTCTTTTGCTATTCCCATTAACTTCTTTGCTACTTCTCAACTTCTTTGTAATCTCTTAAGAAAATCTTCCAGCTTTGGTAATTCTATTTTCACTATCAGATCTCTTTTCCATAGATATCTTCCAAAGTTTAACTCAAATAGAGTATGTTTTATAGCCACATATTTTTTGTTATTATATTGGAATTTAGCTACTAATAACTATTCTGTCTAATTGTTTTGTTAATAATTCACATAGTGTCATAAAAACACTTTGACTTCTTGGTCAACTTGTTCTATTTAATCATCAATTTGAGAGTGATATGCTATGAATAATGTTCTTTTTGTCTCTAATGCCTTTGTCAAGTCTTCTATGAATTTTGATATAAATTGAGGTTTTTTGTTACTAAGAACTTTCTGTGGTACTCCATATATTTTTCATATTTCATCCCAATAGATTTTGGTAATATTTTTGATAATACTACTATAGTTGTTGTTTTGAGCCTAATAATCTTAGTAAATCAATCTACAATAACCACTATAGTATCTTTGTCATTTGATTTTGGAAGTGGTCCAATAATATTAATACTAATTTCCTACTATGGTTCTTCTAGAGTTTCTAATAAATGGAGTTCTCCCACTTTCTTTATGTATTACACTTTATTTTGTTGATATTTTATATACTCTTAGACATATTTCTTGATATCACTTTTTATCTCTGAGCACCAGTAATTCCTCTTGACTAATTTGAGCATTTTTTGTTGTTCTGGATATCCTATATCTGCTGGTTCATAGTTTTCTTATAGGATTTGCTCTTATATCTTCTAGTTATTTGGAATATAAATCCTTTCTTTCATATAGACTATACTATTATTTTCCCATGCCTGTTCTTTGTCTTTCTCTAGTGTCAAGATCACAGGAAGTAAACTTAACCTTTCGTATTTTCTCTCCTCATTTCTATTTTCTTTTTGATTTATTTTCCTTTATTCTATTCTTAGAACTAGGGTTAGAATTAGAGCGATGAGATCATGCTGTCACACAGCAGAGGACAGAAGAAAAAGTCACATAACAGATGGAAGGATATAAAACATTCTGAAAGAGATGACATTATACCACATGGAATACACATGGTCATTTAGGGTAGGCTAGGAATAGCTTGCATGGACCATCAAATAGTAGTATATAAGATAGACAATCTTGTACAGAGCTCTCTATTGAGTTCTCTTATGTAACCCTATACAAGGTTCCTTCTTTTTTCCAGCGCTAAGGACTTAAGTTTGTAACATCTAGTTTCTTCTAGACCTTTTGCTCTCTAGTTTAGTTTTTTCTGATTTCCTCTAGTAATATAGTTTCTTCTACCACTTGGTTTCTTCTGATTACTATCACTTCTACTTCTGTACTAATTCATTTTGTTCATAGCTTGTCTGTAAGCATTTTGATATTCTTGTTATCTTTTATTGTGTTCACTTAGTCCTTTTTAAATGGTATATCTACTTTTGTATTTGTTCTCTCTAGGATATGTCATAGTGTAAAATTGTAATCTTGTTACTTTAAATACCATCTTGCTTGTTATCTATTCAGTTTATGTAGTTCTCAGAAATACTTGAGATTTTCATGATCTGTCCAAACTTTGAATTTCTCTGTGGTATTCAGTAGATATTATCTCTACTTTGCAAGGGCTTTTACTATGGCAAGTAATTCTTTGTTATATATATATCTTATAATTTCTTTCTGCTAGTTGCATTATCCTTGATAAAAATGTGATAGGTTTTAATTTCTCTTCTTATTCCTGAAATAGAACTTTCTCCAATTGTATATCCTAAAGCATCAGTTTCTATTCTAAATTTTTCTTCTATCTTTGGAAGATTGAGTATAGGCTAACTTGTAATTTTGTCTTTGAGTTCTTTTAATGTTCATTATTCCATTTTCATTCATTCTTCCCTTTAATTTTGTTGAGAGGCTTTGCTGTATAACTGAAGTTCTTAATAAATCATCAATAGAAATTTACAAACCCTAAGAAGTTTTCCACTTTTTTTATCTTAGTAGGAGCTTTCTATTTCTTAACTGCTTTGACTTTTTTGTTTTCTATCTGAACTTCTCCTCATCTAACTACTATTCCCAAAATAGGTATTTCTTCAACATCAAAGTCACACTTTGACTGTTTAAAGCAGAAATTATGTTTTTCTGCTATCTTTCAAAACTGAATTTTTCTTTTCTCCAGTTCTTTCTTAGTCTTGGTAGGTATAAAAAAGTCATCTATGTAGTTTGCTAATACTCCTTCATATAATAGTTCTTGGAAAATACTGTTTATTATTCTTTGAAATGTGCCTGATGAGTTGTATAATACAAAGTACATTATTTTGGGTTTGAATAGTTCTTTGTTTATCAAAAATGCTATCTTCCATTTGTTTCTTTCTTTGATTCATACATTGTTATATCCCTATATAAGATCCAGTTTGTTGAAGTATTTAGTATCTTATCTATTACTTCTCCAATTAAAGATAATAGTATCTTGTTCTTTATAGTATACTGGTTTAGTTTCCTGTAGTCTTATACCAATTGTAGTGATCTGTCCTTCTTTAGAATATAAAAACATGGAGCTACATATTGTGAACTTGATTCCACAATTAATTCTACTTTGAGCTATTCATCCAACTATTGATTCAATACTTTGTTCTCTTTGATTGTCATTGTATAAGCCTTTGTATTTGATTCCTTTGAAGCTTCTTTGGTTAGATTAATTTTGTAGTCCCATTCTCTTCATTCTAGTAGTTTCTCAAATTTCTTTTTATTGAACAAGTATATAAACAGTTGAATATACTCTAGTAAGTCCTCTAGATTGGTTGAATTTAGTTTCTTTCTGATTTTCTATTGTCCTCTATCCTGGTTGTCCATTGGCTATAGTTTCTGTATTTTTAACATAAATGTAATATTCTAGTATCTTGTCTTGCATTTCTTTAGACATCTTGTAAATTGTATTGTTCCTAAGTTCCAGTTTACTTCTGGATTGTGTTTAACCAACTAGTTATATTCTAAGAACATGTCTGTGCCATTTAAATCTATGACTGTTGTGTCAATATATTCCTTGTATCTATTAATCTCTAGTTTCAGTGATGTAAATCATGTAACTTCTTCATTTCTTATTCCATCTACATTGAAAACCTTAAATAACCTGTTTATCAGTTCTGTTTTGATCTTTTTTTCTTTTACCAGTTGTTTGTCAATTCCAGTGTGGATACAACCAGAATTCACTAGTACCTTTAACCATAATTCTTTTTTATTTAATATCTTAATGTTTGTATATATGTTTAATTTTCTTTCTTTATTATCTCATCAATTGAGAATAACATATTAATTTTGGGAATTACTATATATAGAGGTTTATTATACCATGCCTATTCCAAACCTCTAACAAAACTCTTCTGCTTGTTATTATTTTCTTTATCTGACTCTTCTTATACACTCCTATTCTTTATTTTCTATTCTAACCTACAATTTTTTACTAGGTATCCCACTTTATCACACTTGTAGCATTTTCTTGTTTTTTTCTTCTTCTTTAGTTTTTGGCAATTTTTAGCCATATGCCCATATGTATTGCAGTTAAAACATCTTAGTTTCTTATCTTTGTCAAAGTTATCCCTGGATTTTCTAATACTCCTTTATCTCTATATGTCATTTCTGTTTTTGTTTTATAGTCATGTCTACTTTCTGTAGATTTGTATTCTTGTCCAACTAATGTAATTGCTACTTTTTATTCCTTTAATATTTCTGGTGTTGCCACCAGTGGATATTCTAATATTGTCTTGATAATGTTAGTTCTAATGTTCTTTTTCAACAAGAATATTTTATATATCTCATCTGTCAGAATTGCAAAATATAGACTTAGTTTTATTTTATTTTCTGTCTCATCTTCATTTTCTCTTCAATTTTTATTTTAGAACCTAGAGTTAGAGTTAGTATGATGTTATATATTACTGTTACATATTTATATAGAATATTGTAAAAGATTCTAAAAGAAAAAAGTTCATATAATATGCTTAATACATGTTAACCTTAAGGTAGATATAATAACCCTTTATAGTAGACTAATAGTAGTATAGCATAGACCAGTAGTCTAGCATATATAAGGTAGACAATCTTGTACAGAGTTCTCTATTAAGTTCTTTTATATTATCTAATATAAGGTTCTTTTTCTTTAACCTATTCTAAAATCTTTAAGTTATAATATTAGAACTCAATTCTCTTACTGAAACTGCCCAGCTCAGGGCTCTTTCTACTTTACTCTTGTACCATTCTTGACTAAAGAACAATATAGTTCTTTAGTCAAGAAGAATTACTGGGCTGTAGATGTAAGAGGTATACCAGTCAGATAAAGGAAACCTGGCTGTTTTGTTATACTAAAGCCTACTAGTACAGTAAGATGTATCAGATACATCTTGTATGTATGTAATAGTTAGTATTTTTATATAAAAGCATTATGCTACAGTATCCTCTTATGATCTGTCTATGCAGAGGAATAGTGAGATTTCTTATGAGTTCTATCTAGAGTAAGTATTCCCTTCTTAGGAATATTAGAATACAAATTCAATTAGGGCAGTAGTCAGTAGTTAGATAGTTGGTAGAAAGTGTAAGGTAGGACTTAAAGAGAGCTTACTAGCACATATAGAGATTGAATTAAGTTCAAAATACAAGTTGAAGAGCAAGACTAGCATGATTCTACACTCCTATTATATATATCATCACTACTTACTCTACCACTACCATTATTATCTCTCTCTCACCACTTTCACCACTATTATATAATATAAGTCATTACAATTTAAACTTAAAACAAATAGTCTAATAGCAATAAGAGCAAATAGTGGCTTTAAAATGCATGTTGTATATATTAAATATATCCTATACTGACTTGTAGAGATCAGGGTTATTCAACTTATTGGAGATTAAATAGAAATGTTACAACCTTAGAAAGACCAAAGAGTTTCTTGAAATATATATAAGTCATAATTGCAAGAATCAAAAGATCTTTGTAGACCAATCTAAGTACTTAGACAAAATCTTAGTATATTTTAATATAATAACTAATCCAATAAGTATTACACTGTCATTAGACTATGTATTTAAACCTAATGATAAGTAGTATCATATTCTGATCTAGCTATATTTGTTCTAACTTACAGATGATATCTCTTTTTTACCTACACTCCATAATCTTTTCTGGTACAAATTACTTGTTTTCATTTCACTTTGGATATTCTCACTAGTGTTATGATTACAAGATCTTAGAGTAGATCAAGTAAAGGAACCTTGTATTAGGGTTAATATAAGAGAACTTAATAGAGAACTCTATACAAAATGGTCTATCTTATATACTAATTACTCATGGTCTATGCTTTACTACTTTAGCCTATCCTAAATAACCATATATAAGCCTTAAGGCCAATATGCATTAAACACATTGTTATAATAATATCATTTCAGAACTTTCTACCTTCTTCTATCATGTTATGTGAGTATATGATAATATGACCATGATAACATCATAGTGTGACAGTTTGTGACAGTGACTTGTAACATCATACTAAACCCTAATCCTAAGTTCAAAACTAGAAAATAAATTGAAATGAAAATGAAAATAGAAAAGAAAAATAAAAGAAAGTCCACTTTTTACAACTCTGATAACTAGACTCTTATCAACTTCATTGGTCTCCACTTCTGGCATCTGAGGATTACCAGAAACTAGAGTAATACTTAGTTTCTATTTCTAGATAACTATTCTAGATAATATACTTAGTATATAAGCTAGTAGTTTACATTGTAAAGTCTTATTATGAAAATTGACTAAAACTTCTAATGTTAGCAATAATATATCTTCTATCTTCTAATAGACTTGTCTATCTACCATGTTTTGAGTATCTCTTCCAAAATATAAGACTAGTACAATTAGTAGAGATATAGTATATAAGCTAAAGCTAAAGATCATTCCAACTCTATGCTTGGATAATATACAAATTTCTTATTTAGACTTTTGAGAGCTTATTATTAAATCTTGAATAACAAGATATAAACTATATCTAATAATAACAAGCTTTCTAGTCTTTTCATTAATAAAGTAGTAGTATTATATTACAATTCAGCTACCTTTATTCCAATCTACAAATAACAACTCCTTTCCTATTTATACTTTCTATTATTATAACTTAAGCCAAAAAGTTAAATAAAAGAGAAATCTTATAAAAGAACTTGATAAAGTACAATATATTTATCTTATATATATACTAGATTAATAGTTTGTATTATACAAGTTTTAGCCTACTCTAAAGACTATATATATTATATGCCATTAACATATAGTATGATATTATTCTTCTAGAACTTTCTGTATCTTTCCATGTGTCATGTGATTGTGTAACTGTAACTTGTAACTGTAACACATATAATATTATACTAATCTCTAACTCTAAGTCTAAAAATAAGAAAATAAATAGAAAATAAAATAGAAATGAGAAATAAAATAAAAATCAAGTTCACTATCTTCAATTCTGATATTACTCTTTCTTCAAGATTTCTTCTCCAGAGAAACTAACTTCTATTTTTACTAGTTTCTTTATAACTTTCTCAAGTACTCCTTTTTAAACCTTCTATTGTCTCACCTATACAATATCTTTACCATATACTTCCATAGTAACTCTTCTCTCCTAAATTATTGCTCTTTTGCTAAGTCTAATTTTTCTTGCCTTTTTACTTCTGTACTAAGTCTCTCTTCAAATTCTGCTATCACTTCTTTTGCATTCTCTAAGTATTTTTCCTTCTTCTAAGTATTATATTCTGCTGTAAACTTCTTCTACCTCACTAAGTACTTTACCAAGTACTTCACAATTTCTCTTATTTTTCTTTGATTTAGAATTTTTTCTACTTTCTATTCCTCAACTCTATCTACTTTTACCAGTTTCATCTTTTCTACTTTCTGGCCCTCCACTTGTTCTCTATATCTTACTACTTAACTAATATTCACAACTATGTAAATTTTCATTAAAGTAGGCAGTTGTGATTTGATTGTATTAGTAAAAACTACCTTGTTAATATATAAACCAACATATCAATCTACTAATTTCTTTGCCAGTCTCTCTTTGAACACTAGATCTTTTGTATTCAATATTACTTTATCTTCTTTCTTCTATTCTTCAACCTTTCTCCTTTCTTTATCTGCTTGTTACTTCATTTCCTCCTGAGTTTTTCTTAATACTGCTCTTGCTTCTTCTTATATCTTCTTTATTCTCTTTACAAACTCCATCGTTTTTTCTACTTTTCCTTTTCTTCTAATATTTGCTCATATTCTTATTTTTCTCTCATAATTCACTATAAACAAAGACACTTTTTTTACTGAATGTATCTTGTTATTTATTACAAACTCTGTTATTACTAACTACTCTAGCTAATTCTTTTGTTCATGATCAACAAAAACCAAAGATACTATTCCAGCTCCTAATTCATTCATTCAGTTTGACTATCTGTTTGTAAATGGAATGATGTCAACAACTTCATCTTAATACCCAATATTTTATTCAGCTTCTTAGTTAACTCTACTACAAACTGTGGTTCTCTATCTAAAATCACACTCTCTAACAACCTATGTAACTTTTACACATTATTTCTGGATAATTTTGCTAATTCCTCTGTCAATATTTCCTCTATAGTTATCACAAAATATGTTATCTTAGACAATCTATTGTAAACCACTAAAATCATATTTCTTTCTGCTACTAACAGCAACTTTGTAATAAAATATACTATAAAATATATCCATGACTTCTCTAGTATCTCATTCACTATCAACTTTCCTGCCAATATCTCTATCCAATTCTTCATTCTTTGATATATATCACATCTATCTACATATTTTCCCACATACTTTGTTACTTCCAGCTACCAGTAGTTTCTCATTACCAACTCTGTCATCTTTTATCTTCTTTTATGCTCTACTACTGGTATATTACAATGTAACCAGATTATTTCTACTCTTAGCTTCTCATCTTTTAGTACATACTTTTCCTTCTTTTAATATCAGATCTCTCTCTACTTGCCATTTATTGTCTTTCAGTACTTTAACTCTTGTTTTCTTCATCTTCTCTACTACACTGATTACTTTTTATTCTTTTCTTTAGCTATTTTTATTTTTTCTAATATATTTACTTTAGGTTTTTCTATTACTACTTCTGTTAAATTACAAATTCATTTTTCTTTAATTAATTTTTAATTCTCATTATTCTTTCCCATGTCTACTTTCTAGTTTAGTCTTTTACTAAGTCCACTTATTTTTCTCTTCCTTGGCACAAATCCTTCTTATAACCAACTTCCTCCTCTCATAAAGTACTTTTTGTAAAAAAGAAAAATAGCTCTCTTTGGCTATATATCAACTTCTAAGAACTCAACTGCATTACATAAAAAGATAAGTATCCACTCTCTTCAATAACTGATCTTCTTGACTCACCTTGGAAAGTATGTATCTATACTAAGATTGATCTCCATAATGTATACTACTTGGTATAGATTGCAGAAGAAGACAAATGGAAGATAGCTTTCCAGACTTGCTATAAATCTTTTGAATAGATAATTATACCTTTCAGTCTAACCAATACCTCTATAATCTTCTAACAGTTCATAAATATCTTTTCAGACTTCTTCAATATTTATATAGTTATGTACCTCAACAATATTCTTATCTACTTGGATGATATATCTCAATATAAGGATTATATTAAAGAAGTGTTACACTAGCTTCAAAAAGGTGGGCTATCTACAAAAAAAAAGAAATACAAGTTCTATTCAAACTCCATAGAATATTTAGAATATATTCTATCCCCTTCTAGTTTATCTATATCTTCTAATAAAATTAAAACAATCCAAAATTGGCTCAAACCAAAGAAAATAAAGAATATATAAGCCTTCTTAGAATTCACTAACTTTTATTATTATTCATTTACAATTACTTAGATATAGCTATTCTACTATTCTAACTGACTCAAAAAAACACTTCTTGCAACTTTGACTCTCTATACTGCAAAGCTTTCAATATCTTCAAGAAAGTGTTCACTTCTACTTTGATCCTTACTTACTAGATTTCTAATGCTCAAATGATCATAGAAACTAACACATCAGAATATGTACTTATAGCCATTCTTTCAATTATAACAAAAGAAAAAGAGGTTTATCAAATCACATTTCATTCTCATACATTTCAAAACTGCTGAACTCAACTATGACATGTACAACAAGGAGCTCCTTGCTATGTTCAAAGTGTTCCATACTTAGTGCCATTACCTAAAAGGATTGGAATTCTCTATAAATATTATCACAGATTATAAAAATCTAGAGTATTTCTTGACTACCAAAATCTTTTCCTATTGCTAAGCAAGATGGTTAGAATTCCTTTCTTAGTTCAATCTTGTCATCTATTTCCATCTAGAACACTTGAAATCTAAGCCAGATACTATTACTTGTAGAGAAAACCTCTATCCAAAAGAAGAAAGAGTAGCTTACAGCTTCATCAGCCTACAGAATATATGTCTTATCTTTACTCATAGCCAACTTATAATATCTCTCCAAGCCACAGCTCTAATCTCTCCTAAACTTTAAGCAGTTCCCATTATAGACCTTAATAACCTACATAGTAATATCTTGTCTACCATCTTACAGAACAAAATACTGTAGAAATACCTCTATTATCTAGCAGAACCATGGTTCTTGGACATATTGGAACTTTTACTCAAGAATGATAAAATATACATATTTCTAGCAAACAATCTTCAAATATACATTCTATAATACCACTATGATCACATTCTCACAGAATATTTTAGACAAAATAAGATACTGAAACTCATCCATCACAATTATACTTGGCTAAATCTTTGCACAGATATAAGAAAATTTTGTAATTCTTGCATCACTTGTATAAAATTCAAACCCTAACACCATAACCTCTATGGAACACTCAAGCAACTTCCAATTTCCATAGATTTCATTGAAAAGCTACTCTTCTCATCTAGCCACAACACAATTCTAGTCATCATCAATTAACTCTTCAAACAGGCCATATTTGTTCTAATAGTAAACACTATCTCTTCATATAAACTAGCAAAGCTGTTTATAATCCATATCTTCTTCAAGCACAGTATTCCATCTCATATCACTTCTGATTGTGGATCTGAGTTCATTTTAAACTTTTTCTAGTCTTTAGAAACTGCTCTTGACATGCAACTTCACTTCACTTCTAGATATTACTCTGAAAGAAATAGCCAAACAGAATATACTAACCAGATATTAGAATAGTACTTCTGTGTATATTGCAACTACCAACAAGATAACTGGTTGGACCTCCTTCTACTTGTAAAATTTGCATACAACAATGTATTAAATATCACTGCTAGTATATCACTGTTCTTTGTAAATAAAGATTATCATCTGAGCATCATTGTACATCCAGGAAGAGACATTATTTCATCTCATGCTCACAAATTTACTATCAATCTTAGGGAACTGCAAAATGCTCTGAAAACAGAGATATTTGCTATACAACAGTGTTACCAACAATCAGCAGACATTAATAAAGCTCTGGCCTAAAAATTCCAGATAGAGCAACAAATATTCATCAAAGCCTAATTCTTTTATATAACATGACTCTCAAAAAAGCTGTCAGAAAAATACCTAGGACCATTTAAAATTATCAGTCAAGTAGATATCCACTTATTTATGATTTGCCTTCTAAAGTTATTGTATGCTGTCTACCTTGTCTTTTATATGTCCATGCTTAAACCCATAATACCTAACACTTTCCTTAGTTGCTCTAAACTACTACCATCCCCAGCCTTGATAGATGGTAAACCTGAATGCAAAATTTCCCAGATTATAAACTCAAAAATTGACTGCAAATAGATATGCAAGTTACTCTATAAGATTATCTAGCTAGAATATAAGAACATGAAAGAAGAATCCAACTAGTTGATTGCATCCAAACTCACTTACATATCCAACCTCATATTCAACTTCTACTAGGCCTATTCTGATAAACCTAGTCCTCTCTCACTTCTCCAACTCTAATATCTTCCATTGTTTTCTTTTCTGTTTTTCTTCTTTCTTTCTTTTTCTTTTTTCTCTCTTCCCCCTCTCTCTCTTCTCATTATTTTTCTCTCAGATCTGAAATAATACAATTTTCTCTTCCTCTTATATTGAGAAACCATGGCAACTACTACTCCTACTATAACTAGAGCCTCAAGAACTTGATCTTAAAAAGAAGATACTGTCACATACCATTTAAATTTACATATTTTTACCCTCTTCTAGTATGGATCACACTTTATTCCAATTATTCATCAATCTAAATCTAAGAACCAGATATTATATCTTTATCAATCCCATGAAGTGACAATCTTCATAGTATCTAACAACTCAGAGTAAGCACAGCAAGTAAGTATTATTAGATTAACACTTCCATATTTAAGAACAATAGCTACTATATACCATCTTCAGTTTGTTAATCAACTTGGACTTGTGCTATACTTGTCATTTCACAATCTTCTGGACTATCAATATCTGAGAAATATAGCTATACAATGAATAGACTAGACACTGATAGAGATCAAGCAGAAAAGAGGTTATGCTAGAATACAACAAGAACTATGCAACACTAGCCTTTAACTGTGCACTAAAGAGTTTAAAGTGAATATTATCAGTGTTATGAATCAATATAAGATATAGAAATAATAATATAAAAAAGGAATATATGAGTATCAACCACTCACAAATACTTTTCCTAGTTAGTACACTCCTAAACAGTGAACTTTACACTGTGTAACATATTTCTTTGGGAAATCTAGTAAATAGATTGCAAAGCTCTTTGAGAGTTTCCAACAACACTATTCATACCAGGTGATGCATCCCAAAGGCACCTCTTGAGTTGAATCTTACAACTAAAGATACTAACTGATACTCATCTTGCTAGCATTTTCCAGACTGCTGGAACTTTCCAGAACTTGTCTGAAAGTAATAACAGATACTAATAATATTTCACTCAATAAATAGAAGTTTAACTGCTCTCAAGTAGGAATATTCAGATAGGGGTCCTCCTCTTTACTCCCCTCTACTTATGGCTTATATATTAGTTTAAAAATACAAAGAATAATACTAGGGAATAAAGCTAAAACCATAATGAAGCTTGCTAAGACCTCATAAGCACATGGCTGTTTCTTCATCTGTATCTGATATCAATCCAATGATTGATCTTTACTTATAAGAGCCTATTCCATGCTCCTTGTTTCCATAGCTGTTTCTCTCTGTTTCTTCATTCTTCATTCTGTCAACTTCTAATTTGATGAGTATTTACCTTATTCAATTGTCAAAACATATATAACTTGGTAAAACTCTCTTGTGAATGTTTGCAGTTTATAGCTAGTTACTTACAAGTGGTATTTCTTGTTCTTAGAGATCTCTCCTACTTGAGATCTGGTTTGGTTAACAACTACTACACCACCTCCCAACTGCTGTTTTCTCAAGAGGATCTAAGATGTTATCTAGGAATATAAAGTCTTTTCACTAATGCCTTTAAAGAGGTTTTATATACTCAAGATTACATGTTTTCAAGAAAAAGTATTTTCTAGCATGACAGTACAACACCATCCATTGAAGCCAAGATTGATTATTCATGTAGCATAAAATTTCCAGTTTCCTAGAGTAAATTCCCAATTCTAGTCCTATACTTTTGTCTTTCATACTATTTTTCACAGATAACCAGTAAGTGTAAATTGTCTCTAACAGTGAGAAATGGAATTGAAATAAATAGAGTTCACCATCTTCAACTCTAACATAAAAAGCCTTAGTATTGAGCTGGCCATATATTAACAAATTATCCAGCAAAGTGGAATTAAGAATAGCTAAGGCTTAAGAGTCTAAGAATTTCTTTCTAGCTATTTCATTTACATTAAAGATTTGAAAGAGTGCTAAAGCACTTAATATGTCTTTAGCAATAAAGACAGCATTAGAATAGATAATGAGAGTAAGAGTTGATTTAACATGGATTTCCTAAAAAGAGTAAGCAAAACCAGTAAACTTGAAGAGTATAGCAATAAAGTTAGCTATTGCTATCAATAAAGATAATCAGTATAAGTTAGAAAGCAAATATAGCTAGCTAGAGCACAAATGTTTAACCCAACCAATGATAATGTTGTGAAGTACTCTGATTAGTAAGCACATAGTCCTAATTAGGTAGTCAATAGAAAAATTTATGTAGTTATATTTATTTCTGATAATATACAACTTGTCTCTCTTCATTGCTCACTTTCAGCTCTTTATAGAAGTATATACTATAGATAAGTAGCTGCCAGTTGTTCACACTATACCATGCTGCTGCACACTCTGTTCCTTCCAACAAGTTATAGGCTCTAGTTGCCTTGATCTTTAGTCAGCATTCCCTTAGGCTGCTTTCTATTAATAAGAAGAACTTGACCAACTCTACTAGTAAGCTGACATCTTGTTACTCTTAGACCTATTATAGATTGAGCTGATTCTAAATCACTCCATGCTTACAAGATCTCCTTGTACCTTACATATACTGATGGCTTATTACTGGTTAGGTTGAACATCTATACTGTAGCTAGCTGTATTTGCTTCCTAATCCATACTAATTATCTTTATTGATAGTAATGGCCAACTTCATCACTACTCTTCCTAAACTTACTAGCTCTGCTAACTATTTTTCCTAGGAAATTCATATTAAATCAACTCTTGCTCTTATTATCTACTCTGGAACTGTCTTTACTGCTAATAACATACTGGATGCTTTGGCACTCCCTCAGACTACTGATATAGATGAGATAGCCAGGAGAAACTTTTTAAACTTTTAAGCTCTAACTGTTCTTAACTCTATCTTACCAGATAACTTATTAATACATATCTAGTCTAATGTTAAGACTCTCTGAGCTCATCTTTAGACCCTTATAGAAACATCTGGTCTAGCTTCAATTTTTGCTAATTATCAGAGAACAATTACTATTCAAATCTCTGGTAACTAGGATCCTGCCCCTCAAATTGCTGAGCTTGATTTCCTTTATACAAGACTTCATAAGAATAACTGTTTCTTTTCTCTCATATATCTATCTCTAATTTTACCTAGAATATTGTATTTTCTACTATCTAGGCAGAATTCTCTAAGTAGACTAACATTACTAATGCTGCTTGCTATTCTGGTATTCTACATAGAGATAAACCCCCTCAGTAGAAAAAAACTCCTAGCAGCAACAGAAATTGTGAAGTAAGAGCTCTTTTGAGCAGCAAAAAAGAAAAAAGAAAAATAACCAAGATAAAAAGGACAATAATTGTTACAACCTTTAGCTTGGCTCAGATTGCAACTTAGGCAAAGACTTAAGAAAAGATAAGAGAAATAATCAATTGGTAAAGTATAAGAGTACAGAATTGTATCTACAGCTATATATATATGACCATGAGAAATACATCTGTTATACATGAAGTGGTTGAGTCATACAACATGAGGGAAACATGAGAAAATAGTACCTACTATATGAGGCACTAACTGAGATACCATGAGATACAGCTGATCATTGTTTCAGAAAGAAATAACTCCAACACCTATAGTCCATGAGCTAACCATTTTATATATATGAGGATCAATTATAACAATACTCTCTTTTTATCATTCATGTTCTTATAAACTAGTCCAATAATGCTAAATCTCCCACTATATGAGTTGCTATCACTTTTTTTGATTGGTCTAATGACAATTTGTCCTTATAGGGTTAATGCAATGAAATATGGTTCATGTAGTGGTCTTTCTATATACATTTCAATTGGAAATCTCTTTCTTGTTATATTTGCATTATGTTTTTTCTTTAGGAATTTGATAGCAATTTCATTCCAATACTGTTTGTCTTGTTTTCTTTAAGGACATATTGATTTGCAATGTAGTGGCAGGTAAAATAGCATTGTCTTGACTAGCAATTGCATATATTTCATGTATTTATCCAGATTTTCAATTTATGTAATGATATATTGTAAGATTTGTAACAAAGAACTTCTTTATCTTGTATTTGTTTTTCTCATTGTTTTCTTTTATCAACTATCATTGGTTGCTTGATTTCTAGTTCTTCTTTCTTATATGTATTTTGTATCTCTTTAATATATCCATTAGCATATGCATTTCCTTTCCCTTTGCATTTGTCCAATTTATTGGCTAAAAGAGATTGGATATAATATGCTTGATTCTCTGTCCCTTTGAATAATATTTCATAGATCTTTAAATATACTAAATATGTCTCCAGTGTCAAGATTATAAGAAGTGGACTTAGCTTTTTATTATTTTCTTTTCTTATTTTCATTTTCATTTCAATTTATTTTCATATTTTCTATTTATAGAACTTAGGGTTAGGGTTGATTGGTCATAGATCACGAGACATAGGAGAAAGAAATAAAAGGTTCCGGAACAAAGTAACGTTATATAACATGGATACTATATGTTGACCTCATGCTTTACACATGGTTATTTAGGGTAGAGTGCACAGTAGCTAGCACAGACCATCTGTACCAGTATATAAAGTAGACTACTTTGTAAAGAGCTCTCTATTGAGTTCTCTTGTGTCTTCTCTAATACAAGAGTTTGACCTTCATCCCACTCTAAGGATTTAAGGTTATAACATCCAGCTGTTTTGGTTTTGTACATCTCACTTGCTTATAGTATCATTATTTCAATTTCTACCAATTGATTGTTGGCAACTTCCACTAATTTGACAATGTTTTGCAGTTAATTTTGGATATCTGCTATAGTTTCAATCCCTTGAATAATTCTGTAGTATTTATTTGTCCAATCTTGTCTTTTGTTATTCATCATCTTGATCAGGTCCATATTGTTGATAGTGTGAGAAATGTAAGGATTCAGAGAGGTGGGTGTAGTAGTAAATTGATAGGCCATTTGTAAGGATTTCTCATTGTTGGTGTACTTTAAGATGTTGTTTTAGAGTTTTACTCCTCCTTTTTATAGGTTTTGACTTGAAATCCTCATCCAATAATCTTTAATCACTTTTTTGGCATGTGGTAACCCTGTTTCAGCTATCCACTAATTATGCTTATTGCTATATCCCTTCTAATGCACTAAGAATTGTGTGCTATGACCTTGTTTTCTGCAGTTCCTGATTTCTTTTACTTCATACTCCTCTTCTTTATTAATAATGTCCAGTGGTGGTATGGAATCCATATATTGTCCTTTAAACTGTAGTTCTTTGCATCATGTCAACAGGTCTTTGTTAAACATATTATGTATCATCCATTTTTCTAGAAGTTCTAGTTGAAATACTCTCTGACCAATGTCCTTTGAAATCTTAAAAGGTCTGTATTTTTTTGGTCCAACTTCTTTGAGAGTCTGTTTGAATGGATGTTTTTAGCCTTCAACTACATGTTTTCTCCTTTCTTCAATCCTTGTGGATTTCTTCTCTTCTTGTTGAACTGTTTCTTCATAGTTTATTTTGCCATATCCATTGATATCTTTGCTTTCTTCTAACTCTTTTGTAATCCTTCAAGAAAGTCATTCAACTTTAGTAATTCCATGTTTATTATCAAGTTCCTCTTCCATGAATGTCTTCTAAAGTTTAGTTCAAATAGGATATATCCTATCACTGCATGTCTCTTGTCATTATATTGAAATTCTGCCACTGATAGCCATTCCATCCAGTTATCTTATTGATAGTTTACATAGTGTTGTAAGAATGCTTTGACCTCCTGGTTAATTCATTCTATTTGGCCATCTGTTTGAAAATAATAGGCTATGGATAGTGCTCTCTTAGTTTCCAATGCTTTGATTAGATTCTTCATGAATTTTGATGTGAACTAAGGTCCTCTATCACTAAGAACCTTTCATGGTATTCCATATAACTTCTATATTTCATCTCTGTAGATTTTGGCAATTTCTCCCAATAATACTGTTGTTGTTGTTGCTTTGAGTCTAATTATATTCATGAATCAATCTACTATGACCACTATTACATCTAGTTCCTTTGATTTTGGTAATGGTTCTATGATATTGGTGCTGAATTCCTACCAAGATCCTTCTAGTGATTCCAATGAATGCAGCTCTTCTGCTTTCTTCATATGTTGTACTTTATTTTGTTGGCATTTGACACATCCTTGAATATATCTCTTGACATTATTCTTGATTTCTGGCTACCAATAGTTTCTTTTGAGTAACTTGAGTATTCTTTGTTGTTCTAGATGTCCTATATCCACTGGATCATGGTTTTCTTGTAGAATTTACTCTCATATCTTTCTATCTACATATACTATTCCATTATCTTCTTATGTCTGTCTTTTACCTTTCTCCAATTTCTTCAATACTTTCTATTCTCTTGTTTGATTTCTTCTAATTTCTTCTAGTAAAGTGGTTTCTTTTACTACTTGGTTTTCCCAGATTACTACTACTTTTGTTTCTGTAGTAACTCTTCTCATTCATAGCTCATTTTTGAGCATCTTGATATCTTTGTTATCCTCCTTAGTATCCACTTGGTCTTTTCTGGACAATATATCTGCTTTTGTATTCATTTTCTCTGGAATATGTCATAGTATAAAGTTATAGTCTTGCAACTTCAAGTATCATCTTGTTTGTTATCTATTGAGTTTATGCAGTTCTCAGAAGTATTTGAGATTTTCATAGTCTGTCTAAACTTTGAATTTATCTGTGGCATCTAGTGTCAAGATCGTTGACAGTGGACTTCATTTTATTTTACTTTACTTTTTCTTTTTCTTTTTATCTTCTATTTTTAGAACAACTCAGGTTAGGGTTGATCGGTCATGCTGTCACATCAGTCACAAGGTTGATAGCGTAGTCACAAGAACTGATCACGGGACCTGGAAGAATGAAGTAGAAGGTTCTGGAATAAAGTGACGTCATACAACATGGACAACACATGTTGGCCTCATGTCATACACATGGTCATTAGGGTAGGGTGCACAGTAGTGAGCATGGACCATGAGTAGTAGTATATAAGGTAGACTACTTTGTACTAGGA
>Ga0157364_1001940_pt1 | contig 18512 bp, 6 predicted proteins | sample AttsexASBM2_FD_111476 | JGI IMG/M metagenome (GOLD analysis project Ga0157364, IMG submission 111476) | Fungus gardens microbial communities from leaf cutter ant in Ribeirão Preto, State of São Paulo, Brazil - Atta sexdens ASBM2 | ecosystem: Host-associated > Fungi > Mycelium > Unclassified ...
GTGCGTTCAAATAATTTTTATCTTTTTATCAGTCTTTTATTTTTGCGTTCTTTTTAAAAGAACATTTTAATTATTTTACATTTTAATTATTACGTACCTTATTAAATAAAATGATTTTAAAAAATCAATCTATTTTCGTTGTATAAATTGCTAATTAATTAAAAGTAAAGTTTTTTTTTTAATATCTGCCGTGTATGTGAATACTTTTTCTATATTATAATGGACACACAATTCTGTATAAATAAATTTTATGATTACGAATTTCTTAAGTCAATAAATAAGCATAAGCTTTGATATAAATGAACACATATTATTTTGATCAGCAAAAAATTTCATCAATTTACTTGCTTCTTGTACAAAAGAGCTTTACTTTTCCTTATATTTTCCTCTCGTCGGAGTTGCACATGAATTATTGTATATTATTGTATTTTTCATTTTGATGAAGCACATTCTTACGTACGCGACAACTAATAATTTCGATAACGATCATAAGAAAATATAACTGACTGTAGATCTATATCAAGTGTATGTCTAAAATGCCAATGCAAAGAACCCATTGTTAGTTGATACCGTTAGAATGTTGAGATGTGACTCTGATAATTAAATGAATGTTTTCATTTCCTCTCTCCACTGCATACTCCTATTTCTCTCACTCGCGGTAAACTGATACAGCCTTATGTGAAGAAACAATCAGCCAGTTAGCCTCCGACTATCGATCGAATTTTGCAGCTTTTGTCGAACCGCTGGCGTGAAAAGGGATGTTGGCCATCGCATAGCAAGTGTCGTTACATGAGACAGAAAACGTGTGATATTCGATGTAAGTATCGATCAAATATCGATCAAATATCGGCTTCCGGTATTGCAACTGCTTTAGATAACGCGATCCCCAAAGTCCACGTTCGTTACTTTTCCCACTATCTTCGCTAGTGAAATCCGATCAACCAGAGCAAATGTTTCGTAAATTCTACGAACGTGTGTATGTACAGTGAATGAGTTCGTTGCACGTACCGCCGCAGTAATCACTATTTACTAGCTTCGCAACGGGATTTTCAATCGGTGAAAAGTTACATGCAACCGAGTGAGATAGTTTTGAGTGATTCATAAACATTGTAGACGGGCAACCGTCCGTTATACCAAACGAGCTATTTCGCGTTCGACAATTATTGCATTCGCGCAACAGTAACGAGATCTCGAAAAGCGGAATTGCACAAGCTTTCATAAAATTTTTAAAATTGCAAGTGAGTATTAAAGCTTTTGAGAATGTTGAAAGTTTTACTTGATGTTTAAATAATAAAATATAGCAGTAGGAAATAAATACATTTAATCACTTGATAGTCGTATATTTTTATCTGAAACGTTTTTTAAATTAATGTTACTTCTATTTTAAATTTGTTGAATAAAGTCTTTGAATAAATAAAGTCTGTTATCTTAAAAACAATACTATATAACAGAGATGATATAAAATATAGTATAAATATTATATATGAGGGTCGTTTAAAAAGTTTTGAACTTCAACATGAAAATTATTCGTCAAAACCATTTTGGTACTACAATCGTACATGTTTTGAAAGATACCTGTGAAATTGTAGCCATTTTGGACACTCAGTTGTTGTTTGACAATCATTTACTATTGATGTTAGTGTTTTTGTAAAAATGGAAAAAATTGAATATCGGCAGTCGCCATGACAAAAATTTACGAATTAAAGTTCGAATTGATTGATTCACCCGTATTCACCAGATCTTACTCCCAACAATTTTTCCTGTTTCCAAGACTCAAAATTTGGCTCCGAAGACAAAGATTTTCATCAAACAAAAACACTAACATCAACTGGCATAAACTATCAAACAACAACTGAGTGTCCAAAATGGCTACAATTTTCATGAGTATCTTTCAAATGTACGATTGTAGTATCAAAATGGTTTTGACAAATAATGCCATGTTGAAGCTCAAAACTTTTCAAATGGCCTTTGTATATATAATATCATTATATTTGATCAAGTCCAAAATTTAAGCATGATTATTAAACGATTGTTTTTAAATTGGCAGAAATTAATTAAATGACAGCAACATTATACCAATTTTAGATTAACATCCTACCAATTTTTTATAGGACCAGTTTCACCAATGCTAATTAAGCTTATCCGTCGATTAACTTCATCAGAAGCCAACAGTAAAACTTAAAATCTGTCTTTCTAATTTATTCTTGTTAGTAATAGTAAAGAAAAAGTGTTGTGTGGAGATAATAAATAAAACGAAATGTAAATATATTTAATTATTTTTTACAAATACATACTTTCGAAATTAAATTAGAGATGATGAGTTTTCAGTTGGCAACATCAAATCGGCGGATAGTATGGCGTTTGGTGAAATTGATCCATAAATTTAGACGTGTATGTATGTATATGTGTTGACTGTAATATGATTTTTTCTTAAATTTGCAAAAATAAGCAGAATTAATTTGATTCATTAAATGGCAGCAACATCACATTTTTAAGATTCCGCGAAACTGTCTATAAGCGCTGCTTATTGTTTTTTAACGAAAGCAACAATCATCGGTATCAAAATTGCGTCCAACGTGTGGCCTGAACCCTATGTCGATAACGTGCGACAGTAGGTGCGCCGATAGCAGCCGATAACAAATTAATTATGGTTTAGACTGAAGCATGTATTAGTCGATAGAGATCCATGATCGAGGTAATTACTGCTGAAATTCAGATCGAGTCGCGGGCATGTAACTCGAATGTAATAACCGATGGAGACAATGCGGGGAACGGGGACAATCAACGTAATTCTAACACATCGATCGACCGAGGAGTGCATCACTGCGTGTATGTGTGCGTGCGTATATGTTTAGTTTCGAGCGTTCCTCGCCGAGACGCGATTGATTACTGACGATCAGATTATGGCAATTAATAGTTCGAGTGCCATGAATCCCTTCGCTTGTAAATTAGTTCCGTTTCCGGCAGAGGAACTCTCGGAATCCAACTTATCACCGCAAGTACGCGGACGACCGTTATCGGTCATCTAGCACAGAACCTGTATTCCACGCACACACACATGCACATACGCACACGCACACACGCGCGCACACACACACGCACACACGCGCACACACACGCGCGCGCGCAGAGAGAGAGAGAGAGAGAGAGAGAGAGAGAGAGAGACACGCATACATATATAAACAAGTGTCTTTCCAGGCAGACGTATAACATCATGGACGAAAATGTCAAAATGAATACTCGAAATACCCTTACACTATTTGCGATTTTGAGAAAATAAAAGTCTATTTTACGCAGATATGATTTTCAGTATGTCTCATTAATACATATTTATTTATATCCTACATTTTGTAGAGTTAGCGAATAGCCATAAAGGAAAGAAAATAATGACGAGAAAGTTGAGTATTGTGTGAAGAGGGAATGTCGAAGACAAACGGAATCAATGAATATTGAGAAATTAAAAGAGAATATATCGAAGATCTGGAGGTTTGAAGCAAACAAACTGGTTGGTGCCTAAGATGATCTTTTACATTGGCAGAAGAATCGAATAGATAATCCCACACGAGCAAGATATACCCATCCACCTAGAAGGATGTTTATTGCTATCAAGAAGAGAACGTGGCTTTATGTCTTGGGACGACAGGCGGAAGCGCCTGAATCCTTTCCTCCTGAATCGGCTCTGTTCTTCACGCATGTTGAGAAACATAGAATAAATACGTAGAATGAAATAATCATTATATTCCATTACCGACTTGCGAGTCATCACGATCGTTTACGTATACGAAAGTTTATATTTATTTCCGACATGAACGATTGGTCGCAACGTATTTTGAACACTTTGTATATTGAATGCGACTGGATTGAAATAAGAATCAAAGTCGAGTTCTGATTATTGTCTGTAATAAAAGAGTGATGATTTTCCAAAGCACATTACTCAGTAAGATCGTTATAGTATATTCGGATTAACAACTTAACTCTCCTGTTAGAATATCGCAAATCATAATTTTCATATTTATGCGACATGAGTTGATTTCTATAGTGTTTTAGTATTTCGTAAAGTATGTAATCACGTAACAATTTTAATAAATTGATTTTAAGCTTATTTTATTTTATTTTATTGTTTAAGCTTATTATTAACTGTTTGATCATATAAATTAAACTTTAATAACATTATTAATGGAATGTATTTTATTTTATATCATAATAAATTATCTTTCGCAATAATTAAAATGTACAAATAAAAAAAAAAAAACTATAAATATTTTTTTATAATTTTATAATTTTATAATTTTTTTATAATTTTTATAATATTTTAATAGAAAAAGAGTAAATAATTATAAAATATTTTATTTTTTATATTATAAATCTCATTAAGATAAACAGTTTGATCAATTTAATTAACAATGCACAATGATAATTGGAACTTCTAATTTGATTTACGCAAATGGAATGTTCCAAATAATAATTGAAAGTGAGCCTCGAGCATTACATTGTTTCCTATCTGTAGCATCCACACACATCAATATTGCGAAAATAGTATAGCATAGTACGATGCAAATCATACAAATTGAGCGGTTAGGAAATTGATATAAGACATACTTTACTAAAACCTCATACGAAAATTGTACGCTATTAAATTTTAGATATTATAAGTTAAGAGGTTTGTTCTAAATTATTATATCTCTCGAAAGCACAGTGTTGGAATCGAAGAAATATTTTCCATGATAACACGCGTGTGTATGTAACAACTTAAAATATAATCCAATATTTTTAATTTTAATTTCAAATGATACGAAAATCGCAAAAAAAAAAACGAAGAGAAAGAAAGAGAATGAAGTGCGAATTTTATTCATACTTAAAACCCATCACTACTGGTAATACCTGATGCTTTACCGACTTCGTTAACGAAACAATACAGCCCGATATCGTTTCCCTCTGGCTCGACCCAATCGATGAAACACATTGGACTATTTCACAATCAAGTACTCTTGCTCTACATACTGGCATTCGTCCCGGGGACGCAAGCCCTCTATATAGAGTAACGCTATTCACACACATATACGATAGGATAATGGGTTAAGTGGGGTCTACTCACGACGTCGATGAGCTGGGAGAGGCGTAGTCCCATTTTGACAGTGAGGCGATCGCTGTTGTTGCCAACAGGGCGGATGAGGCGGTTGTAGTTCGACAGCAGGTCATCGTAGAGACGCTTCGCTTCCGGATTGGCCGAGGCGCCCGGAAACGGGGCAACGAGACAGGATATGGCTGCCGCCATCGCCAGCAATCCGCCCAACCTGGACCACCATCTCCACCAGCCTTTCCCACCGTCGTTCGTCCAAGCATCCCTAAGCATCGTACGCCTTGTCCACCCCTTTAACAATAAATTACACGTCCTTTGTAATGCATGCCTCGGTACAGGGTTCGTTCATATCCCTCTCCCCCCCCCCTTTTCTCCTCCCCCCTCTTTCCTCTCTCTATCTCTATCTCTCTGATGTACACGCCAGAATCCATGCATGCATCAATTATCCTGCGGCTGTTTTATATTGCGACATTAAAGGACATTTTAACCGTGATAAAATGCAATGATTTTGCGGCAGCTCGTTTCGCGCACGGAGTAGAAATAAAGTTAACGGTAATTAGGAAATACACTGCTAATGAAACATTTCGTGCAGAGCGAGACAGAAATAATGCTTCGCGCGGTCAAATGCTATTTAAACATTTAATTAAAATTCGTATAAATATTGGTGAAACACAAACTTATTATTTCGAACCAGGTATTCATTATTATAAAAGATTTTTTATTGTAGCAAAGCTCTAGTGCCGACTACAAAATAAGTTTCATTTTAAATGCAAAACGAACGATAAATATGTTATGCTACTAAATTAAACACTTCATATAAATAAGAGAATATCAAACGATAATTTAGAGTTTTTCGCTTAAAACGAAACTTGTTTAATTTAAGAGCCAAAAGAGAACAAAAATATTTACAAAAATGATTTATAAGCGAATGAAAATGTCTTCAACAAAAACTTTCACCGATAATTTGAAAGATGAGGTTCTATAAAAAAAGTCTCAACGACGACAAATTCATGAAAAAATATTTTCGCTTAAAATGTGAATTTCACAATTTGATGGTCGTATCATGAAACTTATAAGTCGTCACTTAAGCAGGTTGTAAGGCAATATGTTAAAAATTACTTGAAAAAAATTACAGATTAGTCTAAATTGCATTTAAAACTAATCTAAAAAATCAGCGACAGTTTACCATCTGGATTAAAAGTTATTTCAATAAAAAATAAAATTTTTTAGACACTCGTCCCAGAAAGTCGATAAGGTCCCAGGTTCAAATTCTGGCTAAGGTAATATTTTCGCAATAAAAGTTTTTTATTTAAATTAAGGGGAGAGGAGGATTACATGTGGGAATATATGTGCACGAATGACCGAATGTTTTGGTTCGCTATTATTAACGTCTCAGATTGATTATGTTTAAAAATGTGAACGTTTCGGCACACAATCTAAGATAAATGAAATTCATAAACCAAGAATATTATATTATTCGAAACATCTAACTTTAATCGATTCTTGGTACTCTTTACTTTTTATATTTACTCGATCGGATGTTATCCTTAATATTTTTTAAATTTATATTCTAATAGCAATATATAAAAATGTGTTATAAAATAATGATCAAAATTTTCTCAATTTTGTTTATATAAGTACATTTTGAATTCACAAATATTTATGTAAAGCTACATTGAAATGCAGACATTAGTTGTTCAATAAATAAATAAAAAACAAAATATTTATTTGTTACTAAATGGTAAATCTCAATGAAACTATGCATAAGTCATTTTTCATACTTAAAGTACTTATACAAAAAAAATTTAGATTTTTATTATTATTTAAAAAATTTTTGTTTATAACAATAAATGTAATAATAAGTAAAATAATGGTCTATAAAAATGTGTTGTTCAATAAAAACAGAATATTATGAACACAACTTTTATATGCATGTAGTTTGTTCAAAGCGTAAATATTAATATATGTGTTTTATGCTCTTATAACCTTCTTAAAATAATGAAGTTTGGTAAACAAATACAAATCTAAAAGAAAAATCATACACATATAGTAAATTGTGATTAGTTGGCAAACAATCACTGGCAATGATATATGATTATACGTAATGAGTTTTACGACACATTGAGATAAAGAAGATCGTATTGACAGAAAGAAATGAAATAAGTTCTGAGAAAAGCTCTTTTATGAGCACGTATAAATCTTACTTAGAACCGATTTCGCAATTAGTCCGCTTTAGACATTGCTATGCACGTCCGACATCGTAGCGTTATGAAATTATACGGATAATTCGCGATATTGTACCTGCAAATTCTGATTGATCGTCATAATGCAGGTTTGATCGTAAACTGGGTTATCCCAGGGAAATGACAAGCTGTTAACGGAGTGAAGATGAAATACTGTGCCATAAAATAAAATCGTAACGTATATCCGCCTTTGGGTTATTTATTCATTAACATTCCTGCTATGTATTTGCAGGCAGCATTTTCTTTTATGTTTATCGATCTGACGTATGGCGGTTATCGACTATTAGCCTCTGCGCTAAACTTATTTAGTTGTCCATTTCTATTCTTGAGTGTGCTATTTTTAACTTACAATTGATTTTAGATATCCTCGTATAATACACAACTGCATATTATAGCTTAAAGTTAATGTCATGCTGAATGCGAATTAGATAATAGATTAGCTAAATAAATTTTGATGAAACAATCCTTATATTCATGAGATATCAGCTATATGTATTTAATATTAAAAGTAATTATAAGCGTTCTTGAATAATGGATTATGTTTGAAATAACATAATTAATCATAAAGCATAATAATTTTATGTCGCAAAATTAACATGGATATACTTCTAAAAAATTCTGAAAACATATCGCTCTACATATCGCTCATTTGTTACAATGATACCATTCAAAAAACAAAATTTTTTAATTTAGAATTATTTAGAATTTAGAAAATAAGTTTGAATATTTTGAATCGTTAAAAATTTTTTAAATATTAATTTTAAAACGCAATTTTACCATAATAATTATAGAATGTACTGATTATAGAAAAATAAAAGTATGTTAAAGTATGATCTTTCTTTATATTTCTACTTTTTCTTTACAAGCAACATAATAATTTTTAATTATGTCGTTATTATAGCAAATAAGCGATTATATTTTATTGAATCATTATTAATATAAATGTCAAGTATTTTAAGAAAATTTCTAAATGTAATTCAAATTAATATTATGCTAGTATGAATTCATTTTATCGATACAAACATCATGGCGGAACAAGCCAATTAGTCACTTGGCTGTCGAACGCATTAAATCCGGGTCTTTAGTTAATTGCGAGAACACGCGATAAATCGCGATTGTTCCGCAGTGAAAAGACCAATACATGCTGCTCGCTTGAACTCGCATAGCGCAAAAAGAAAAATTTGCGGCCTGGCAACGATTCGACATATTTCATGTATATACTTAAAGTATTTAAACGGAAGCAGGTAATCGCGCGACCGGAAGCCACATCTCTGTTCAGGTTACAGTGCTTAAGTGCGTCTCCTGTCGATTCTTTTTAATACTCTAACGACGTCAAACTTTTCCAAGCGAGTCACCGTTCATCGTAAGACGTAACACGGCTGCCAGACCAAGTCATTTACTTACTTGTGGTGAGGAGCGTAATCGCCAATCCATAAAAGAAGGCTTGAACGGTATTGTTGTGTCACAGGAAAGCAGAGGAGGAGAGAACCTCTCGAGGAAGTTTTATCGCTTCTTTGCTGACCTCGCCTACCTCTCTATTATCAGCATAACTGTATGCCTCGAAGAACTACTTCATCGTATTAGGGCAACTTATCGCGCTCTGATGCTCCTCTTCTTAAAGAAAAGCGACAAAGAGAATTCTCAAACACTTGAGTTCTAAACTATTTTACCGAAATTTTCGAGAGAAATAGACGATTGTGCGAATAAGCTAATTTTATTTCCTTTTTTCCCACTTAATATATATTTTTTAAATTATTCTGTTTGTTGTGTCATATACCAGGTGAACCATTACAGCCTTCAACAAAAATATTAGACACTTATATTTTATTCATTCATCTGGAATTTTTTTACTTGCATTTTTATTGTTACCTATTCTTTACTGGCATTATATGTACATAAGTTTAAAAGGTTTTTAACAACAAAAGATAATTTACAGCAAAGGCCATAAATCAATTTTTGAGCTTTAAACTTTAATTTATTAACTTTATTTATAATTTTTCAGCAAATTAACATCTTTCTAATATGATGTCTGATTGAGCATCGAATTATTAAAAAAATTGTTTATCAATTTAATTCGTGGCATTATTACAGTAGCTTAATTGCGTTTATAAGTTCGAAAAACCAATTCGGTGCGCAGTTCGAATGACTACAAATATGATCTATGCATGTACATATATATATATATATATAAATATATATATATATATAAAAGTATATATATATAAAATTTAGTATATATATATAAAATTTACATTGAATTATTTAAAGCATTAAAAATCTAGTTTCGATCGATATAAGCTTCTAGTTTATCGATTGTCTCTCACATTTACGGTCTAAATAATATTCTTATTGTCTAAAACTTTAAATAATGGTTAATAAGGTGCCTAATATTTTTGATCAAATATATATCTATAAATATGTTTTAAAATTTCGTAAACGTGTTATTGCATAAAAAGGAAAAACAAATGTTCCTATAAACATTGGGTTGTAAATGCTTTGTTATCAAAATAATGAACGTAAATAAATTTGAAATAATGCGTCAATGTCATGTATATGTCGTGCACAGGCACGTGTGAAAAATGATGGAGAAGTTTAAGCATCTCTTGTAAATAAAAAAGTATCCATCTGAAACTTTTAAATAAATTCATTGTTACTGTATTTGTGTCCATTATTTTAATGATGAAGCATTTATGGCTTATAACCTAAGCAGAACAATAAGTTATGATAACGTTAAAATGACGTTAAAATGAATCGTTACTGAAAAGTGACTTTTAATAATCATTTGACGTTATTTTGATGTTATGATGAATTACGTTCTGTTTGAGAATGTGTTTATAGAAACATTTATTTTTCTTTTTTATCCAGAAATATGTATTCATAAATTTTTAAATATACTTATGCCTCATCTTGGACATATGTATATATATATATATATATATATATATATATATACACACGTATAAAAATATAAAATTGCGAAAAAAATTATGGCTTTTTAAAACTGTTAAGATATTATATTATCTATAAGATTATTATAAACAAGACCAGCTAAAATATGAATGGAAATTAAATATGACTGATCGTTATGTTCAACTCTTTTTAAGAAGTATATAGTCTATAATTTCATTTCTTTGTAAAAAAAAAGGTATATAAAATATATAAAAACCTTTTTCTTGTTATTTTTTTCATATAAAACCAATATATATTGTCAATATATTCGTGTATCAAGCAGCATAATTTTAATCATTCAAGGCCTATTCTCGAGTGGCTACTTACATGTCACTTGATATCACTGGGGGTCTGTCTTCATTAACATTTGACCGTAGGCCCCATGATACTGCTTTGATACTATACGTGTACAGCATGTATGTATACGACTCTGATCGCCGATAGTGGTATACCCTAACTGATGGACAGTTTCGTTACACAATAAAAGGATAGGTCGATCGAACAGCTTGTCCGACAGTGGTCAGACTCAACTTGAAGAAGCGGATATAATGGAACCAATAATGAACCGTGGCCATCGCATCCATCAATCCGGATCAAGCAGCTTTCTTTTGCACGTTCGGTGCAATGTCGAAAAACAATTATCATGATCTTGGATCAATGTATAGCCGAGGTCAGGATGATTGAGACGTTTCTTGCTAGGTAAAACCTACATATTTGTTTTGATATAATCCGAAAACGACAATAACGTAATTAAAGCGTTGATAAAATACTTCTATTTTAGCAAACTTACATAGACATAAATTCTCATATACCTGTTAATATAAAATATAATAAAGCATATCTTAAGATGTAAGTACAGTTGACATTCTATAAATTCTGTAAAACATGTTACGTTTCTACAATATAGGATTAAGTTACATATATAAAATAATTTATGCAAAGTTTTCTCAGAAATTATTCAAAAAATTATTCGCAGCAAAACTGAATGTGAATGTGAAAACAATAATTAAGGAGAATTTTTCAAGTCTTCAAACATCAAAAAGATTTTTTTAAAAAGTTAATTTTATTGTAATACGTATCATGTAAACGTATGAATTATCCTGTACAGAGATATTGATATGCAAAATTATATAAATATGTAAAATATGGCTAATAAATAACCTAAAAATAAGGAAAAAATAAGGGAAAAACATAATTCTTAATTGCCGGATTATCATATTTGTGTCAAACGCATTTACATCAAGAACTTTAAAAATATCGTTCGCACATTATCTAGCTGTTCGAACTTTAAAAATATCGTTCACACATTATCTAGCTGTCAATACGACGAAAGTTCCACACGATGAAAGCGAATGTAAGCTGCAAGCAAAACAAACTTATGCTAAAATAGAAAATAAAATTTAGTTGTTACAAGCGATAGCGCTAAGTGCACCAGTTTAAGTACAATCAAAAACAAATGACGAACCATTATCCATTCGAAGGATACAAATTGACGTGTGGAAGAAGAAGGCCAAGCAAACGCGTCGAAAGTTTTTGCGCGATCCATGAACGTCTTTCTCGTTCAAAGGTGTCGTTTTTCCCAGCGTTCGCGTCAGCCTGTTACTCCGACTTTTACATGCACGCGAGTTGTAACGATCAACGGACTGTGAGCGATTCATAAAAGTTTGCCGAATGTAAAACGATGTCTGCATAACAGTTAACGACAGGCGATATAGACGGGCGAAGCGCATCGATGTAGAGAAAAATATATTACCGTCCACCACGAGAAGTTAAACTACCTGGCAACGTGACGTATTACTAGCCACGTATGTTGGCGTAATAATTTATCGCATTTCACGAAATTGGCATAACTATGTATTTCTTGACATTTGAAAATTATGTATTTAGAAATTCAATCGAGGATTTTTTTTAGCGAAATTAATTTTATTAACTATTATCAATCCCGTTTGAATTATTTTAATTCTTTAAGAAGTAGTTTAAAATAGTGACGATAAATAAAAGTAAAAAGTATATCTCCCACAGCCCTGCGCTATAAATCAATAATATTAAAATTCAAACAACACGTTTCTACAGAACGTACCATTTGTTATTCTTAACAAGATTTGTTTAAAGCAATCAAGAGCTTTGGCAGAAAAAAAAGCGTAACGCAATAATAAAAATACTTTTTTCAATTTAAAGAAAATTGTGTAACACGAAGATTATTTTGTAAATATGTTTATTATTTTGTAAATATGTTTATTATTTTTCACATTGCACATTCAACATGCAAACAGGAAAAAACGTAATGTAACGCAGCTCAAACGTATCGCTTTGTCATTTAAAGCTGCCATGTAGCTCGAGCAACTGTAACGAGGCTAATCGAATCTGGTACCGACTGCACCTACTAACTAGACTATTATGCACCCGAAGCGGAACAGTATCAGCTGGACCGGCTGTCTATTTCCTCTCCTATTGGGAGAATCAACGAGAACGAGAGACAGACTATTAGATAGAAGCCTATGCAATATGAAGAGAGCACTTGATCATGCTAAGAACGTCATGGAGTTTCTATATCTAGAGATAACATTGAATCTCTCAATTTAAATATATATTAAACACGCATATGGAATAGATAATATTTATCGTTAGTCAAATGCATCGAGACAGATTCTAAAATGATACATTTATTTAAACTCTGGGAACGTTAATATTTTAAATATAACATATATAATATATATATTAATATATATTATAAGATATATATATATATATCTTATATCCACACACAGATGAAAAAAAAAAGGAAAAAAGCTGTTAAAATTATATCTTAAATAAAGATCTAAACAATAACAATTCAATATATTGTTACCAAATATTTTTCTTTTTAAAAACAGAATTTTTAAACCATTATATGATCATATTATCATTTTATTATCATATTCTTTTTTTATATATGTAAAACATAATATAGATTTTTGGTATTCCATAGAATTACACTGTTTCTGGATCACTGTTTCACTGTCTTCTGGATCAAGAAAGAAATTCATAGAGTTTCAATATTCAGAAATATTACAGAATTTCAGAACATATATGTGTATAAACTGCTTGATACCTAAAGACAGATAAATCGAACATCTGCCACTTTGAACATTTACTGAATATTTACTGAATTATTGACATGAAATATAACAGCAAACTTTTTAAATCATGTAGAAATATAAGCTAAAAAATAATGATGCGTCTCTCTCTCTCTCTCTCTCTCTCTCTCTTGCTATTACTATTTAAAAACATGCCACTATGTTTAAAAAAAACAGGATATTTTCAGATCGACGATACAATTTAATTCCCTGCGTTCAGACATGAAGAACATGATGGAAGTTTTGATGTTACATAAAATTATATCTTATAATTACAATAAATTTATTATCACGAGGAACACGGATATATTTGTAGAAAGAAGAGCGAAGTAAAAGTCATGATGGATGGGACGGCTGTGTTGACAATAAAATCAGCGTCCGGTACTGTCGGTTTTTCGCCATTTTATAACATCGTATACCTCTCTTTAGCCGACGAGACGTGGCTTAATTTAAAGCGCTCTTTTGGAATTTACGATGCTCCACCTCCAGCTCGTTTCGGACCGTGCTGTACGGGTTATGGATCGTGTTGTCGTCAACCCTTGACGCGCACGGCAACGCGGAGCTTGACGCTGGCGATAGGAAAGAAATCAATTGTCCCATGCACCCCTCGCGCCTCAACCTTGCGAGTCTTCAACGGCTTTCCGGATAAATCGGCGTAAAATGAATTGCACCGCGACGCCGGCGGCGGGTTGCACATATACTCTACTACTAAACACTTTAGCTCGACGCGTTGCCATGAGAGATCGATGATGTGCTCGTCACTCGTAAATCGCAACCAACGAATATCCGCGCGCCAGTGTACGAAGTTATAACGATAGTTAACTATCTATGAAGCTATAACCGCTAATGCGTAGAGAAAAATATTTAGATAACGTGTACATAGTAGTGACATATATCATACGTCTTTTATTGCAAACAATCCTTTATTTTAGATGGTTGTTCTTTATTAGATTTATTTATTTATTTATTCCAAGCTCAATTTTGCCCTTTATTTTAATTAATAATATAACGGGAAATTTCCCCCTTTTTAATTATTCCATTGACTAATGTACTAATGAGCGAATTTTTACAAAAACTACCTATCTAAGGGTAAGCCAGTAAGTCGTCAGCAGTTACAACGAAACCAACTTAGTCAACGCTATGATTGTTAATTGGCAAAGTTTCATCAGCCAGTATTGGACTATCACTGAGAAACTGGCTAAACTTAAAACTTAAAACTTACTGGACTAATACTATTGTACTAGGCCCAAGTTATCATCTAGTACTTAGTTAAGTACCTATGGCAGTCAGTACTGAGCCGATTGTAAAATCCTATATGGAATAGCGATAAATTTAGTTTTATGCGAGGACAATATTAGTCCAAATGGAACAACAAAATCACAATAACATCAAATTGATGTCAAAATGAGTCGTGATTGATTAAAAAGTGTTAAAATGGTTTTAACCTGCCTATATTATCAAGCTGACATCTGTAATAAAAAGATTGATTATATCAGAAATAGTGTAACACAAAATTTAAAACTTGATTTTCTAAACTCTATTGCATTCTTTTTGATAATTGAATTCAATAAAATTAAAATAATAATAAATACAAAAACACTAATTTCAGCGTAGAGAAGCCAAGTTTTAGATATGACAACGTTTATTCTCGATCCCGCGACTTGCTAGGTTAGGAAGTAAACATTTGTTATAATATTCAATAGTAAACTATTTTTAATATTTTATTACACTATTTGGAAGAAATTATGCAATATAACCTATATAGAACTGCTAATGTTCGAAGAGCAATGTTGCCATGTCTACAAGCTTGAATAAAGCGTCGAAAAACAGCAAATTTTTTATTCGATCGTATTTCATATCGATGATCGAGAGCATTACCTTTGCGGCATATATTTAAGCAGATGGTAAATTAATTTTTTTCAAATTTTAGAATTGATTTGTCTTGTACATTATTAGCTTTCGATGTATAAATGTGTAAACACATCTCGATCGCCATAAGCGCAATGTTAAACATCGAGTAAGAAGGTAATTTTCTAACCAATTATAATTACACGGTAAATCGATCCAAAATTTCATACAGACATTTATTAATACTTAAATTAGTTTTATATAAATTCTAAAGATATTTTGCTTTTCATATTTGGACAAACCAACTTAATAGCCAAATTTGCAGCTATTTTGATGTTATTTTAATGTTATAATGACTTGTGCCTTACTTGAAAGTTGTTTTCAGGTATATACTGCGCAAGAAAATTTCAAAAATTGGCTTCTGACAGTCACAAATTAATTTGGAAATATTTAGAAATAAAATCCTAAAATCCTTGTCAGATTTGTCCTTTATTTTCTCTAAGAAAATATGATCACGAATACATTACGATGTCGAGAAATCATCGCACATCTTTTCGATAATCTAGTTGTTAGTTTTAATAAAAATTGCGCGCGGTATCAATAAAACCGCCGGCGACAGAAACGGGATTAAATTTAACAGAGTGTAATGTATTCAATTACGAAGATATACGTGTATATATATAACAGGCCATACGAGAGAAAATTATGAATTATTACCAGATTCCTATAGGCGATAAATTTTCGATTAAAACATCTCTGTTGGCGCGTAGAGTGCTGACTCGCCCAAAAAGATTCGTACACCAGCACGTCTGTGTCCATATCTTGCGTTTATGTGCTCGGTTATCGAAAAATCAATCGGTCACTGCTTCGATATTACATTGTCGTACATTGCAAATACTCACGGCCATACGTTTTCGGGCGAGCTGTCGAAAATGGATTGCCGCGCCATGTAAATTCGTTTCTTCCCATTTGGAAACAACGCGCCCGCGATCATACTCGTGCACCGTTAATCAAAGTTAAAAGAGAATGCGAGAGAGCGAGAGAGCGCGAGAGAGAAAGAAAGAGAACACGACAGAGAAGACCGCTGTGTTATATGTCGTCCGTGATTTTTCCCCGCTCGCTGCGAAATTCGGTTCTCTCATCTGCACGACAACGATTGCCGTTGCAATTTAGCGTACGAAGTGACAAATACTGCACTTTATGGCTCGTAATTATTCAAATGGCGCGGCTGTTACTGAACGCGGACAGTTTCGCGCGAATAACGGGAATAGCTCGTCGCACGTCTACAAAAGCGAGGAAAAAGGAAATAATTTTTCCACACCATCTTCGCAGCTAATATTTCCCGAGCTGAATATTCACGTATACATATATCTATTAATATTGGACACATAATATTTCATTGGATCCTTCGTATTAATTTGATATTGTTGCCACTCGCTATTGCATAATTTCTTTTCGCTATAAGTTGTTTCGCTTTATAAATTTAGCAACAACTTCTGTTGGACAAAAATTTAGAGTCATCTTCTTTTCTACAACATTTTAACACTCAAACACTGTCGAATATCTTTACAACTAGTTCTCGAATTAAAATTCTTTCGAAGTATGCTCGAACTCAAATTAAATTTTAAAAGGAAATTTTAAAAGTGCCGAAAACCTTGGAAACACCCAGTTTAAGCCTATTACATTAGAATTTAATCCTCTAAGAACTAAGATAACTGATTGCAAATTTAATCAAATTTCCTTCCAGTTGAGATTTCACTGTACCGTTATTCGTTGTACAGCACTAAATTATAAATGTTTCAAAGCCTATTAAGATTTCGAGCAGGTAATATTAATGCAAATGTAATTTTCCCTACGCAGTGTTCTTGCAGCTAACAAAGAATTATCTCTTTCCAATTTATAGAATCTAATGATATAATATGATAATACAGTCACTTTACAAAGTAAGTCTAAGAATCCTGGCGCCAAGTTAAAATTCAAGACAAGAGCACTTATTGTTAGACGCAGGTATCGCAAAAGAGGGATGCCCGCTCGGTTGCAGGATAATTCGATAAGGGATGGGTGTGTCGGTAGCTGATAGAATGACTGAAAATGGAAAGGGTGAGGCATTGAGATGCAAAATGGGAGGGGAATCGCACGGTCCGTACGAAGAACACAATGGGAAAGCAATCCGGGTGATCTATGAGACGTTCCCCGATACGAACCGACAATCGCGATCCATATGGATAAGCTAATTTAAGACGGCGTCTCGTATATAGACGATGGCACTACAATAAGAAATGAAACGCTGCGTTTCAAAAATCCGATATGAATTGCCGTGAACTGTCGCAGTGTCTTGTCTAAAAAGTACGATGATCTATCTGTCCCGTATCGATCCTCTCTCGTGTATCCACATTGCATACATCACGCAAATCCGCCGTTTCCATTTTCGATGCCGTCATCGACAGAAATGAATATGTTTGATTGCTTAAGGTATTGCATTATGCAGATGAATCGAAAATGACTTGACAGCTCACCAAATTCAACTGCGGATCGCGGAATAAGTCGTTAAAACATATAATAAGAACGTCAAGTATATTTTTCTTTGCTTATCGAAAGTAAAAGTTCAGGTAGAATATGTGTTTGTAATGTATATAAAGACACTATTTCGTATTTAATCGTGCGATAAAATATGAAATATCGGTTTTACGTATTTTATCTACTACTCTTGAGGAAAAATTAAAATAATTAGAAAAAATACATTCTTCTTCTTCTTTGCTAATATAAGAACAATGCCCTTACTACGAAAATCAATCTGCTTTCACGTACCCAAAGCACATTGACATCGCGTATTCAAAGTGCCATATACAATACGATGCTGATTTATTGTCGCCGCAGCTCGAACTTCGAACCGAGCGATTTCAGGCAACGGAAATCGTAAATTTGGAGCATTTCGAACTGCTCCTGCGGTAAAACGTCGTGAAGTGGCAAACCGTCCTTTAACCATGTTTAGGTTTCAACTCTAAAATATCGACTTTACAACTGTGTATTGTCGCACAGAATATCTAAAAGATATTTCAGCAACGCGTACCCATACGTGTGAAAACGAAGATATACATTTTAATTTTCGTCGCATCAGCCATTTATTGTAAACGGCAACACAAACAAAGAATAATGAGTTTTTAAAAAATATGATAATAAAAATTTATTTTCGAAAAAAAACCGATTTATTTTTTTATTATTGTTTGTATTTTATATTATTTATCCTTTTGTCAATAATTTTTTGCGGCGACTTTA
>Ga0157364_1001941_pt1 | contig 18510 bp, 5 predicted proteins | sample AttsexASBM2_FD_111476 | JGI IMG/M metagenome (GOLD analysis project Ga0157364, IMG submission 111476) | Fungus gardens microbial communities from leaf cutter ant in Ribeirão Preto, State of São Paulo, Brazil - Atta sexdens ASBM2 | ecosystem: Host-associated > Fungi > Mycelium > Unclassified ...
CTAGTGATAAATAATTTTACTCTAAAGTACATGTGTTGTCTATGAGTCTATCACTGTCAGATATACAAAGCCTAGATACTAGCTTCTTTATTTAAATTCCCTTTTCCTTTTATTTTCTTTATTTGGATTTAGGGTTAGAGTTAAAGTAACATCATAATCAAACTGTCATACATTAGTCTCATCAGATGACATGGTCACAGTATTTGTCACAAGTCACAAGGTCACAAAGAAGGGTATAGAAGGTTCTGAAAAGATGACATCATACAACATATATTACATATGTTGACCTTAAAGCAAACACATGGTCATTTAGGGCAGTCTAGAGAAGTAGTAGTATAGACCATTGTATTTAGTATATAAGATAAACAATTCTGTACAGAGTTCTCTATTGAGTTTTCTTGTATTAATTCTAATACAAGGTTCTTTCTCTTGAATGACTCTAAGTTCTTGAGTTTGTAACAATCATACTATTACCACAAGGTAAACATATCTCTGATATCATTATTCTAGTTTCTTTTACTACATTCTAGACTTATGATATTAAATCATATAATACATTATATAATCATGGTCACATGTCTCTTCATTGTCTAAAAAGAAAAGAAAATTAAATTAAAATAAATTGTTAATGTTTAAATACATCATAACATCAGGATATATAATTAGAAGAGTCCTATTTCAAGAACAAGAAGGGAAATGAAAACCTATTGCATTTTTATCAAGGACAATATAGTGTTATGATCAATACCTTATAAATACAGTATAGACTAGGATAAAGGGTAACAATGACATGATTGGCTGTGCTAAAGTAGTCTCAGTCAGCACCTCATATAGTAGGTGCCATATTCTCACTTCATTCTCATGTTTATATGACTCATTCACTTCATATATTACAGACTCTTTCTTTATTGCTTGACTGTATATATAGCATAGATACTATCTTGTATCCTTATGCTTTACCACTTACACATTATCCCTTTTCTACTCTCAAGTCTTTGCCTAAGTGCAACCTGAGCTCTGAGCTAAGGTCATAACATACAGCTAGCTAAAAGAAATTATGAGATATACAATAAAGAACTACTAGTCATAGCAGAAGCCTTAACAAAATAGAGACAATATCTATTGAACACCATAGAGAAGTTTGAAGTCTAGATAGATCACAAAAATGTCAAGTATTTCTGAGAACCACACAAGCTTAATAGACAGCAAGCAAAATGGTATTTAAAGTACCAATTTATTCTACAATACATCCCAGGAAAGATGAATACAAGAGCAGATATTTTATCTAGAAAAGATTAGGTGGACACAAAAGATAACAATAAAGATATAAAATTAGTATCAACATTATTGAACTACTTTTCAAGTCAAATAACAAAGATGCAATTGTGATGATAGTGAATTGATTTACCAAGATGATCAGGCTTAAAGCAACAACTACAGCAGTATCATCAGAAGACATAGCCAAAATCTACAGGAATGAAATATGGAAGATACATGGAGTACTACCAAAGGTTCTCAGTAACAAAGAACCTCAATTTGCCTTATGGTTTATCAAAGACTTAGAAAAGACATTAGGAACAAAAGGGACATTATACACAGTATACCATCCCCAGACAGATGGCCAAACAAAAATAATTAATCAGGAAGTCAAAGTATTCTTACAACATTATATCAACTACCAACAAAATGATTGGACAGAATGGTTATTAGCAGCAGAATTCTAATATAATAACAAGAAACATGCAGCTACAGAATATATCCCATTTGAACTCAACTTCAGAAAACATTTATAGAAAGAGGATCTAATAGTGAAGACAGAATTATCAAAGCTGAAATATTTCTTTGAGGGACTACAAAGAAGTTGGGAAGTAGTGAAGAAGTCAATAAAAGTGGCAAAAGAAGCTATGAAGAAACAGTTTGACAAAAAGAGACAGAATTCACAAGGCTTGAAGAAAGAAGATAATATGTGATTGGAAGCTAAAAATATTCATTTGAAATAACCCTTCAAGAAGCTGGACTAAAAAAGATACAGACTTTTTAAAATCACAAAAGATATTGGTCAAGGAGTATTTTAGCTGAAGCTACTAAAAGAATAGGCAATTTACAATATGTTTAATGAAGATTTACTGATATGATGCAGGGAATTCTAGTTTAAGGGACAACATATAGATCCAGCACTACTACCAGATACTATTAATGAAGAAGAAGAATACAAAGTTGAGAAAATATGAAATCACAGAAAATGAGAATATAATATTCAATTCTTGGTTTACTGGAAGGGTTACAGAAATAAGCACAATCAATGAATAGCAGGATCAGAGTTACCACATGCCAAGGAGACAATTTAAGATTATTTAGAGATTTAGTATTAATAATAGTTAATTATCTAACTAAAAATACAAAGTATCTATTAGTCTTTAAATATAAAACACTTAGATATTTATATAGTACTATGACTATATATCTGTCAGAGTTGTGAATATTAGACTTGGATTCATTTTATTTTCTTTCTCTTTTATATTTTTATTTATATTTTTATTTTGGACTTAGATAATGGAGTATAATATGATATCACAAAAGTATAATACCTATTATATATGTTACAGTCATAAGTTATACAATTATATAATATAAAGAGGGTCATAAAAGGTTCTAAAGCAGGTAATTGTCAGAGTTGTGAATAATGGACTTGGTTTTATTTCTTTTCTTTCTCTTTCTCTATATTTTTCTTTTTTAATTTCTTTTTATTTTAATTTCAGTTTTCATTTCACTTTTCTTTATTTTGGACTTAGATAATATGATGTCACATGTGATAGTCACACAAGTCACATGTCACACCATCATGTAACACAGAAAAGAATATAAAAAGTTCTAAAACAAATAATATTATATAATATAATAACAGCATATTGGTCTTATGAAGTACATATAGACTTTAGAATAGGTTGGTTATAGTATGCACATGGACCATGGTCTGGGGTATATAAGGTAGAATAGTTTATACTTAGAATTCTATTGAGTTTTTTTGTATTATTCAATACAAGAGTTATCTTTTATCTTTACTCAAGAACTTAAAGTTATAACAGTAATATTATATAATATGGCAATAGTATGTTGGCCTTATAGAAAGTATATGGACTTTAGGGTAGGTTAGTTGTAGTATATATACAGACTATATTCTGAAGTATATAAGATAGATAGACTAGCTTGTAATAAGAACTCCATTAAGTTTTCTTGTATTGCTCAATATGAGAGTATATCTTTTATTTAACTTTGAAACTTAAGTTATAATAACAGTTTGGTAATTCTATATTGAGTAAGGCTAGTATCTATATCTAGCTCCAATAACTAGGCAGATATTTGATAGAGTTGATCTATAATAAGATACTACTAGGGTTTGGGATTTATATAGAAGTAAACTCTACTATAAAAGAAAAAGTACTCTTGGAATTTTAATGTAAGTAAGTCTACTATAGAATACAAATTATTTGTAGGATTTTGAATAAAAGTAATTCACTATAAAAGATATTTATACTCAGAGTTTTAACTTTAACATATAACAGTATTCCTTTCTTAGTACTCAGCCTTCAAAGTTCTACTGAACTACTTGGAGTTTAAATAACTGTTGTTAGAGCAGCTAAGTAAAGTTTACAGAGTTTAACAAAGTTTGTACTTTAGGAGAATCTTGAGTTATATTATCTAAATAAAGTACAAGTAGTGCTCATCTCCAGAAGAATTCTAAGAGAATAGAATAAGGTTTTCTAAAGGCAACAGTTATTCTAAGTACTACTCAAGTGTATTTCAATTTAGCAGAACAATACTAATATAACTAAAGAATGATCACATTTAAATAGTCAAGAATTCTATTTAAAAGATCAACCTAGAAAGAAGAAACATTTATAGGAATGATAGATAATAATATTAGTATACTAAATAGTACTTAGCAAGGTTCAACAGTAAAAAGTAGTGATATTAGTTTAATGAACTCCATAGAATTATCTACAGTATTTAAGAATTGCTGACTAAATATCATATTCCAATCCTATTATATTTGTTCCAACCTATGGATAACATGCTCTTTTTCATCTGTACTCTCTAATATTTTCTAGTATAGATTACATTTCTTTATTTCACCTTAGATATCCTTACTAGACTCTTGACAACTCCATGGATTTCTATTCCAGACATCTAAGAATCATTAGAACTAGAGTAACTTGCTTAACAGTCTTTATTCCTAAATAACTACCCTAGGTACCATACTTATTATATAAGCTAGTAGTTATTTTGTAAAGTCCTATCTTAAAAATCAACTAAAACTATTACTAACTTCTAGTATTAGTAATAACATACCTTTTACCTTCTAGTGAACTTGTCTGCCAACCATATCTTAAGTATTTCTTCTAAAATATACAACTAGTGCAACTAGTAGAGATATAGCATAAAATTTAAAGCTAAAGATCATTCCAACTCTCATATTTCATTACTTGGATAGTATATAATTACTTATTTGAACTTTTGAGAGCCTATTATTAAACCTTAGATAATAAGGTATAAACTGCATCTAATACTAAAGAAAACTAGAAACTCTGTTAAGTTTAGTATAAGTATTATAGTATACTTAAACCCTTATATTTTATTTTAATTTTAATTTTATCTATTTTTCTTGACTTAATTTTAATTTTTAATTTTATTTGGTGATAAGAGGTACACTACTGTAGTTACATGATATGTCACATGATATAATATCATAAGCTTAGAATTTAATGAAAAGAACTAGAAGAAATAATATTCAAGTGTATATTTATGGCATGTTCACTTTATAGCTGGTATATGGACATCAGAGTAGGATTATTTATTATTAGTATGAATCATATACTATTAGTATAAATAATATTGAGGACTTCTTGTTAAAAGACAAGATTCATTAGAAACACTTTGGCCAGTTGCTATAGAACTAGTACATAAGACAGATCAACTATTTTTCAAGATTAAACAAGATTTACTATAAGACTACTCAGTGAGCTATTGACTATCTTGGTTAATGGTTCCTATAACAACAAATATTAGCAATAATTGAATATAAGAGCTAGTCTTTTACATCCACTTCTTTTCTAGATTACTATGACTTGAAGCAACAGTGACTAAGCAAATAGACTTGACAATTTTTTATTTTTCTTTCTTATTTTTATTTTAGAATTAAGATTAGTGTGATATCCTATATCACTGTCACAAATTGTCACACAACATGACTTAGTATCACATATTAGTCACTGTTATATAATTATGTATCATAATGAAATATAGTAGAAGATCTTAGAAGAAAATGACATTACTACAATATGTTTGATATATTGATCTTAAGAACAATACATAGCCTTTAGGATAGGTTAATAATACTATAGCATGGATGAGTAACTTAGTGTATATAAAGTAAACAGTTTTATATCAGAAACTCCATCAAGTTCTCTTGTATTATCTAATACAAGATTCTTTCTCATTGATTTACTCTAAGGTCTTTGAAGTATAATACTATAGGGCTTAGGGTTTCAGTTAGTAAAACTTAGCTATTTTGTCCAACATAAATATATCTAAAGTATTTTCCTAAATTTTTTTCCAAGCCAAAGCTCTTTTACTTGACTAGATATTAATATCTTTTGCAGTGCTAGTAACTGTCCAGAATCTTCTCAACTTTTGTCTTTTATAAGAATAAAATTTAGGGAAGAATTCAAACATCTACTGGGTATTGTTTTTACAGATGCTGTAGTCAGCTTGATAATATTAAACACCAAGTATAGTTTAACAGGAGCTTTAGATAATAAACTATGAATCCTACTCACTTCTTCATTATATAAGATCTAAGATATCAATATAATGGTTTGGCTAACAGATATATAGCATAAATACTTGTAGAATCAAGATATACTTTGTTGCCAGGCTAAAAGACTGGGGCTAGGGTTTGTCTTTTGTTATAGTATATTATCATATCTTTTTAAACTTGTAAATAGTAGACTTTAAGTCTGTTTCTTCTAGTACAGATTTATTTACTCTGTAAATTTCATGATGGTTTCTAACTTGAACTCTTATTAGTATAGTTCAAAGCCCATCCTAGAAAGATGATCTGTTATTGTAGTAACCACTAATCTAAATAGTTAATAGATCACTAAGTAGTCTTATATCACAAAAAAGCTCATGAAGATTACAAGAGAACTTAATAAGAAGTTCCTAATGTATTACTATCCTATATACTCATCTATGCTATAATAAATAACCTTATCCTAAATTATACATGACATTCATAAGTCTACTATATACATACTATAAGAATAATATACTGTATACATGTATTCTAATATTATTGTATTATTGTTTTAGTCTCTTCTACTATATTCTAAATTTCTGACATCACATTATGTGATAGCAGTTATATATCTCTTTATCAACCAAGAAAGAAACAAAAAATAAAATGAATAAAAATAAAAATAAAAATAAAATATAAGGGTTCAAGCATACTATTACATCTATGTTTAGGAGAAACAAATATTGTTAAGTGAAAGCATGAATGTAATTGTTCTACTAGAGCTCTGCTATAAACAGGAGATTATATTAGTTACTTTGCCTCTTATTTACAAATAGTCAGAAATATTGGCCTAGTTTCTAATTAACACACTCTATTTGTCTATTTGATTAGAGGTGCCAAGCTATAGATAATGTAATCTTGATATCTAGAATACAGTACAGTTTCTTGGTAAAGCAGACAACAAACTATAATCTTCTATTCAAGACTATATATATAAGCAGGCTATATAATTTTCAGATAAAATACATAAAGAATCTTATAATACCCTTTATAGTAATAGTCACATATGTTGGAATGAAATAAATTCTCTTGAACTACTGTCATTACTATATTATACTCTATAGACTTTGGAAGTTTGTGTTATATTTCAAGTCTAACTGTTTAGAGAATATATCTCTGTAATGATGTCTTTCTAATAATTCTGTTACAAGCCTATCTTCCATGATAGCCATCCTCCTTGCAATATATTCCTATAGTAATAATACAATCATTTAACCCTTTGAGTACTTAGTCTTCTATAGTAGAGATATTCTTATTGAGCTCAGCCTTCTATAGCAAAGTTTTCCCTATTCTAGCACCTTTTAGTATTTCAACACTGAAACCTCTGCTTGGAGCTATACTCAAACTCCTAAGTATCTCCTAATTATTGTAGTGTATATAAGACTAGTACTTATACTGTAATTCACTAGTCTGATGATTAACAAAGATAACTTCTATTGAACTCAATCTCTAGTGTTCAATAGCAATACACCACTATCAGCACTCAACTCTCTTTCAGACTTTATCCATTTATCTGAAGTTGTAACCATACAGTAGATAGATAGCACAATATATAAGCTGAAGCCAAGGTTATTCTAACAAGTCTATATCACCAAGCTCACTATATAGAGTTTCTGTACTTTGTATATCCCCAAGCCAACTCTGTAGGCTTTTGCTTTCTAGTGTGAACTGTGTCTAACAGCTTGACAACAAAGTCTATGCTATTAGGTATAAGCAATAAGTGTGACTTGCTAAGTGATAGATATTATATTAGCTTAGTATACAAGCAAAGATTATGTTAAGGTGACTAGTAGGGTCTGTGAGAATTCATAAGCTTTCACAATCTTTAGGAAAATTTAAGTCTTTATGAGAAAATACCTAAATACACTATTTATCTCCAAAAAAACTTAAGAGAACAGAGTAAGGTTCCTGAAGGCAATAGATATTCTATATAGCTATACTATGTATTCTAATTTCATGGATTAGCTTACTTCATGAGAAATGATAAGGACAGCATGATCAGGAGTGTTTCTAATAAAGACATTCAAAATATTAGTCTGGAAAAAAAGAAATATTACCATTAACCATAGATAGAAGGGGGTTGGGATGATAAACAGTGTTTTACTTGGTAGAGGTCAGCAGTAGGAAGTAGTCAAGTTAACTAAACAAACCCTATAGGGTACACAATAATATTCAGGATTCTGGGAGAGAAAGGAACTCTACAAGTCTTGGCAGTGGTGTTGGGGTCAAAAGAATAAGTGTTCTAACAGATCACAAGTATTAATACATTGGCCAACATATTTCAATATCTGAGGCCACCAATAATTCTAAGAAGCTAGCTCTAGGATTTTTCACCTGTCTGTATGTCTAGCTATCTTCAATAGTAGATTTATGATAATTTTATTACAGATTGTTAGAGTTTACATATAGCTCCTGCCACAAGTTCTTCCTACTTACTTAGTCAATTTTCCAATTGAATATTTGTTAGAAGAGTCTTTGTCTTATATAGCTATATCTTTCAATATCTGAATAGTGAGAAACTCTGGCTTGAGCAGTACTATGTTTTGATTATTCTAAGATCTAGTACTATGATCTGCTTGTCTAGAAAGTATATTAGACTTTTCTATGGACTTTCTAGAATGATGGTATAGTATAAGGTCAAACTGCACTAAGCACAATAACTATAGAACTTGCCTTCAGTTTAACTTCTTGAACAAAGTTCTTGTAGTCTATCTAGATTTTAACTAGAATTGTAACTTCTTCTGTAAAATAGCACCATTCCTCTAATGTGTATATAATTGCTAGTATTTTCTTATTATGTATCTTATAGTTATGTTCTACCAGAGAGAAAGAGTTACTAAGAAAAGTAGCTTGATACCACTTTTCATTTTTTTAAAGGCTTAAGAGAGTACTGTTTCAGTCACAAAGTTTGAACTGTTTGCTTCAATATAAAATGTAGCTAAAGTTTTCAGGGAAATCAACACTGATACTGTGTCTTGAGTGTATTGAAGGCCACTTGTTGCTTGGAATTCCAAGTTCAAGTACTGTTACTTATTATATCAAAAAGAGATCAAGTAATTTCTGAGAATCTATAGATAAATCTTTTGTAAAAGTTAGTAAAGTCAAGAAATGTAAATGATTGGTATAAACCAGTTATGAACTTCAACAACCTTGATAAAATTTATTTCAACTTGAGATTCTTAGAAATTACCAGACTTTAGTACTTAATACATAGCTTTGTCATTTCAACCAACTCAGTAGACTGTTCTGAGCTCTCTCTTTAACCTTCAAGTACTACAGAGTTCTTCAATCATCCTAGTATTTATACAGCTACTTTCCACCATATTATTATCCTCACAAGAAATATTGCCAGCTTTTCTTATAAATATAGATATTATTTGAAAGCTCTGCCTCACTCTTGCTAAAAGATTTTACTACTACAGAAATCCAAACCATATTGTCTGAGACTGTTTAGTGAGGTTGGATATTAGATAATTAACTGTTGAACAATGAGAGAAACTGATAAAGGACTTGAACTCATTTAAAGATATAGAAGCAATGTAATAATTAAAGCCTGCAGAACTAAAGAATTTAGACCATAATAGTTAGGATTTTGTATGGAGCAACTAGTAAAATGTGTACCCTATCCATTGAATAATAGGTTCACTATATTAATAGAAGAATACAAAAAAAACAATGGTCCAACAGATGTATCTGAAATCTTGATCCTTTAGCTTTCATATTCTTTATCTACTATCCAGATAGAAAAGAAAACTTCCTTCTATTCTATTATCAGTGCTCTCAATGCCTACAGAACTTCCCTATACTTTCTAGTCTTTCTAAAAACTACCAATATATCTCAATTCTTTTCTGTATAAGCTCTGGTTAACTCTAGAACTACCAGAGTTTTCATTAGTAAAAGCTTTGTCAACAAGCACTATTTGAACACCTAGAAACTATTTAAATCTATATCTGTCTATTAACAAAACTCCTAATAAAACTAGTTAGATATCCAAAGTAGTAGATATTGTCTTGTACTACAAGACTCATATAAAGTAAACTTTCCTAGTAGTTTTAAGTCTCTCTTATTTTTTACTCTCTTATTCTTATTTTTGATCCTTTTATTTTTTTTCTTATTTTAAGTTTAGTGAAAGAGGAACAAGATAATATCACAACTGTCATAGAAATATAACAAGATGTGATAACTATCATAGATCAGTTATATATAACATAGTCACAGTTACAATATTATGTGACATATTAAAAGAATGGTGTCATATATTATATATGATGATGACCCTTATCTATAACTTATAACATTTAGAGTAGGCTAGATGTAAGTATATACAAACTATATATTAGAGGTATATAAGAGTAAACATATCTATACTAGGAACTCTATCAAGTTCTCTTATATTAACTAATACAAGGTTCTACTTTTACTCAAATACTTAAGTCTAAGTTGTAATACAAAACCTTATCCTCAGATTTATATGATTAAAGTTCCACAACTTTAAGGTTAACTAATAGAAAAAGTACTCATGACCTATTATCCTATCTACTATTCTGGTTGCTAAGAGATCTACAAGGCAGATAAGCTGAGAGTGTGAGCCTTCAATATATGCTATTCCAGTTCCTTCTCTATAGTAATAGAAGACTCTAAAGATAAAGGTTTATTAAAAGCTAACCCTATAGAATTTTCCACTAAAACTAGTAGCTGTCTTTATATAACAAGAACTTCTTCTGATTTTAAGGCATTAGACCTCTGTACTACTGCTATAATCTCTTAACATCTCTCATTGACCTTTAAACAAGCTCAGATTATTACTAAGGTTACTTTATAGTTCTTTCTGCATTGTTATGACTCAAAGATCTTAGAGTTGATCAATGAATAGAACCTTGTATTAGGGTTAACACAAGAGAACTCAATAGAGAACTCTGTATAAGACTGTCTACCTTATATACTACTAGTTCATGGTCCATGCTCTTATTTTTAGCCTACCCTAAATAACCATATATTTGCCCTAAGGTCAACATGTGTTAAATATACTGTATAATATCATTGTTCTAGAATTTTCTACCCAATTCCATTGTAACCACATGACTTGTGACCATATCACTCTGACATCATATTAGCTCCTGACCCTTAGTCCTAAAAAGAATAAAAGAAAAGAAAAAATAAAAATAAAAAGACATTAGAAAAAACTTGGGTCCAAGATTCACAATTTTGACAATTCTAAGAGATTAATGGATAAGTCTAACACACTATCTCAGAGGCCTGACCATAATACTAGTTTTAACAATAATTAGAATATGGTACTAATCATACCAGAGTTTCTTGCAGTTTATATTATAGAAGGTATGGTAGTGGAAGGTAAGAAGAAAACCTTATTAATGAATATTCATTACAGAAACTGAATGAACAAGCAAGGAAAACCAGTGGCAAAAGCTGTATATCAAAATACTATTAAGAAGGTAAAGTTAGAATAGAATAGATCTTACTTCAAGTGGAAATTAGTTATACAAGAAGGGGTTAGATCAAGTATAGAAACTTATTTAGAGATGGATATATTATCCATGAAATTGAACAAAGTACCTATATTGTGAATTAAGCTTGGAGGTTTGTTCATAAATATATAACATGATCTCAGATAACAATCTTGGCCTCAACTTATATATTATACCTACTGTTTATTATATGGTTGTGATTTCAAATGATGAGGTATTAAGGAGAAGCAAGAGAAAGTATTATTAGATTATTAATTGGCACTTAGTTGGGTCTTAGTTGGAAAAGTAAGAGATAGTTTCTTAGTCAATTTTCAGACTAACTTTAACAGTTATTTATAAGGTCAATATATACTACTGAGTAGTTCAAAAAAATGATTTGTTCTTGTTCCATAATAAGGTTTATATACCTAATATATTGTGGTGATTACTAGTTTAAGAACAACTAATAATTTACTAAATAAACTTATAAGTGAAATATTTTATGGAGATTATAACAAGAAGTTCCTAATGAATTGCTATCTTATTTATATGATACATACATGCTCTGTGCTGATGATAAATACTCCCACCCTAAAGTTTATGTACTAGCCACAAGTATATAATGTATATACTATAGAGTAAATATACTATTGACATACATCTTGATATCATTCTTCTAGCCCCTTCTCCCAGAATCTAGGCCTATGACATCATGTAATGTGACACTTCATGTGACCACAGTTATATGCCTTTTCATCATCTAAGAAAAACAAAACAAAACAAAGAAATATTGAATCAAGAAAAATAGATAAAAAGAAAAGAAAAATATTAGTATTCTAGCACACCATATCATAATACTCCAGACCTCTGCTATTATGTTATATTACTTCATCATAACTCAAGAATAGTAGAATATGTAGGAAATTAGAAGATATTAGAACTAGTGTTCTAAAACTACTGGTAGTTATAAATACTAAGATATATCCCAAATACAAGATGAGAAACAATCAGTATAAACTTTGTTGTAATGATAACTGTAGTTATTGTGGCAACTACTAGTCATAGCAACCAATAATCACACATGCAGCAAATCTCTCAGCAGGATATCAAGTGGGAATTACAAGAGAACTCAACAAGTAGTCCCTACTATATTACTACCCTATTTATACTATTATATATGGTCTGTGCTATGACTATACTTCTACTGTGCAACCTACCCTAAAGTCCATATATCATCCATGAGTACACCATGTATATACTATGTGGTAACAATACAGTTAATATGCTTCTTGATATCATTATCTAGACTCTTCCCAACTTCTCTAGACTCTTCTAGACTATAGACCCTTCTAGGCCCTTCTAGACCACTCTAGGCCCTATAATGTAATATCATGTGACTTCCAGGTCACATGCCTTCTCTCTGTTGCCATAGACTAATAAAATAATATTCTTCAACTAATATATAAGTAAATCTTTTCCCATACTTCTTTGTCTCATAATAGTAGTGAACTTAGTGTCTAAAATGACTTATTATTATGAAATAAGCTACTTACTAATTGTAATACTTGAACTTAGATAACTTGATAGTGGTTCAGAGATTCAGTATAAGGAAATAGTGATGGTAGGTGATGAGTAGTATTAATAAGAATAATTAATGTTGTTAAGTTTGAGATCTAACCCTTAAATACAGAAGTATTTATACAAAATAGTGATAGTCTGTACATAAGCTGTTTTCACATAATCAAAACTCATACCTGGTGGAGCTATTATCTATCATAGCAGATTTTAGGCTAATTTTAGAAGATAACTAATTATGTTACTATATTGATATGCTTGTATCTTTATGAATACTGATATCCATATCATATATCATTAGAAACTATTTGATAAGCAATTTACAACACAAGTTCAATTGTGTGAATATGTCTAGTTATTCATGAGATATTAATTAGCTAATAAAGCTTTTGCAGTTATTGATAGCCTGATATCTCAGTTTTTTGTTTTTACTTTTGTACATCCCATATATGTGTGAATAGCCCTTATTTAGAGCTTTCCAGTACAACTTATCTTGTGAAAATTGGTCCACTAGTTGTAGAGATACAAGCTGAATAAAGTTTGTAATATTTATTTCATTCTCATCTATACTATAGTAAGTACAAAAGAAGTGGCCAGACTCTTTTGACATAATATGTAAAAGCTTTACAGCTTCTCCATATGTGTTGTATTAGACTGTAAACCTCTATTTATAACTCTCTTTACCAAAAAGCTTTACTGCTTACTTGGAATTGAAATTGCCTTCTCTACCACATAACATCCACAAACTGATAAGCAAATGGAGTAAGTCAACCAGAAGCTCAATCAATATCTCTAGCTTTTTGTGAGCAAGCAACAAGATAACTGGCATAACCTTCTTTCTTTGGCTAAGTTTTAGCATAACAACTATATGCACTCATCCATATAGTAATCTTTTTTTCTTCTTGACACTGGATGCCTCCTGTAAATGTGATTCAAGTCACATCATAAGAAGTCAAAGCTGGAAGGAGTTTTGCAATTTATAGAATAGATAAGATTTGTGTTGAACAAAGTCAAGGCTGCTATTCACAAACCTCAGGATAATATAACCAAGTATTATAACAGACACCACACATCTGCTCTCATTTTCAAACCTGGTAATAAGATATATCTGAATGCTGCAGGAATTTACACAACATACTTATCTATAAAGCTAGTACATTAGCATCTAAGTCTATGTACTGTGAAAAAGCATATAAATTTAATATCTTACAGATTAAACTACTATTTATGAAAAGACTATATCTAGTACTCAACATGATAAAGCTAACTACTATTCTTAAGGATCCAATATCAGATCAATAAGTACTACTTCTACCATGTTATAATTTAAGATCCAAAGTGTTAAGTCAAGAAAAGAATCTTGTATTAAAGTTAACACAAGAGAACTCAATGAGAGTTCTAAGCACAAAGTGTCTATCTTATATATACTGGGCTAATAGTCCATGCTATACTAAACCTAGCCTACTCTAAAGAACATATGTTATTCATGCTATACTAAACCTAGTCTACTCTAAAGAATATATGTTATTCATAAGGTTAATATATGGTAAACATGTGATATGACATTATTGTTTTAGAACCTTCTATATTCTTCTGTGTAATAATGATCATATGACTGTGACATGTAACATCATGCTAACCTCTAACCCTATGTTCAAAATAAGAAAAATAAATGGAAAAGAAAATAAAAATAAGAAAAGAAATAAAAAATAAATAGAGTCTACCATCTTCAATTCTGATATACCAGACCCTATTATCATAGATAGAAAGGAAAGATAATGTGTCTTGGATAGCCACTAATACCACCAACAATACTAATATCTCATCAAATAAAATAGTTTTATGTTAAAAGCTAATTCTTGGGAAAATATATTAGATATCTTTACTCTAAAGAATGTAGCAAAATTCTACTATCTAAGCTCCTATATGTCACAGTTCATACAAGTAGCAGATTGTATGCAAAAGTTAAGCTTACTTTTAGTTATAGCAATCTTGAGAAATAGATAAATGTAAGAGGATCTAATTCTTCATCAACATCAAACCTCAAACCCTACAGTCTCTTCTATAGACTTTTCTGCTCTTGTCTATCACCAGAGAACATCATTAGATCTATTAACTCTCTTAGCTCCCACTGCTAAATCTTGTGCTCATACATCACTTCTTCCAATGACCTCTAAAACTCTTACTGATTGTCTTCTATTGATATCAAGTATTCCCTGCCTTTCCAGGTAATGTTTTAGACAATTCTGCTCATATTTCTAACTATCTGTACACTATCATTCTGATGGTTAGCTCAGTATTTGTTCTGCTAGATTAGAATGAACAGTAAGGTAATTAGAATAGCAACTACCTTTAGAAAACCTCATCTTGTTTTCTTAGGTTCTTCTAAGGATAGGTTATACTTAATTCACTTGTTCTCCAATACATACATATGTTTTTCTAAAAACATAAACTCTACTATAACCCTATGGTCCTTGTTTAGTTATTCTAACATTAGTCTTATGTAAAATGTATGGTCTTTAGGGTAGGTTAGATATGGCCTAGCATAGATCACCAACTTAGCATATATAAGATAGATACTTTGTACTAGAAACTTTATCAAGTTTTCTTGTATTAACCTCATACAGAGTTCTTTTATTGCTTTTATACTTGAGTTTGAGTCATAGTAAGCTTATACTTAGCTAAGACTCACTGCTTTATAATGCTCTTTTAATGTCTGGTCAAAAATCAGAATGTCATCTAAGTACACTATTATAATATTTTCTACTATGAGATCCCAAAATATCATAGTTTGAAAGATAGCTAGATTATTGATTATACTAAAAAATATTACCAAGGATTCAAAAAGTCTACAGCTCATATAAAAGACTACTTTCTACTTGTCACTGGGCTTAATATTAAAACCCCAGTATATATTTAACTTGATAAAGTATCAAGCACCTTAAAGTTTTGTAACAAGCTCAAAGATCAGTAAGAGAAAGTATTTGTTCTTAATTGTCAATATATTAAGGTTCTTGTAGTCTTGCATAAGGTAAAGAGAACTATTCTTTTTCTTGATAAAAAAGACCAGTATAGTTATAAAGGATTTTAAAGATTATATATATCTAGTATACAGATTTTCTACAATAAACATATCCAATTCTGACTACTTCTTGAGAAATAAGGAATATACTTTTAAAGACTTGGGATTAGCACTAGAAATCAGTTTAATAGCATAGTTCCATAGTGATCTAGAAGGGTATCAAAATCTTTCTTTACAAAGACCAACTCAAACCATTGTATATGTAAAGGGAGAGAAGAGATATTACTTATAATCTGGTTCTTATAAAATGCTTTATAGAGACATTGAGAAAAAGTGGCTACTATATGGAGGTTAAAAGCAATAAGTTTAGAAAGTAGTCAAGTCATATTAAAAAAATTTCCTAGCTCCTCATATCTAGTAGAAGTTGTTATAATAAGATATCTTGTATATTATTCAGATTATCAGAGGTACATTCACAAGTATAGAAGCAAGATTAAATACTAAGGTTTGCAAATTACATGGTTAATTTACAAGACTAGTAAGAATATTATTAGTAGAATATTCCAAAGCATACTGATACTTGGCTACTTCTTAAAGTTTCTCTTTAAGACTTCATTAGTGTTGATAGGGTTTATAGAATGGTCACTCAACCAGACATTATTCAAGAAGTGAGAAATGAAGAGAGAAATTAAGACATGAAGATAAGCAATCCAAAACTGTCAGATGTTAGATATAGCTCACACTAGATGAAAGCCTATGAAGTTGTCTTGAAGTTGCACTAGATGTGAAAACCCTATACAAAGTATACAGTATTACAAGTTTCTCAGAATAACCTTGGCTTTAGCTTATATACTATGCTATGTGTCTACAACATAGCTGTAACTTTAAAAATGGAATAGAGTCCAAGAAAAGTAAGTGCTAATAGAAGTATGTTGCTAAAGAACACTAGGAATAAAATTTCACTGAAATAGTCAATTATTAGACTAACTATTATAGAGTGACTACCAGTCTTAAATATCTAAAAAAAGTAATTGAGTAGAGCTCTAAGTAGATATTTCAGTAGTAAAATATTGAAAGAAATTCAGGTTGTATAGAAGGAAACTCTACTGTAAAAGTCTAAGTATTTGCAAAGTTATCTAAGAGAAAACTCCATATAAAAGACTAAATATTTGTGAAGTTTGAGAAGAGATAACTTTACCATAGAAGATGATGAAAACAAGTCTGTATACTTATAAAGTTTGATACAAATAAAACTAAATAACTATAGAGTTTTATAATGGAAATAAGTTCATTATAAAAAATAAAATACCTGTGGAGTTTTGATGTAAATAAGGAAAATAAAATGAAAATAAAATATAAGAATCTAAGTACATTATAACAAATAAGATAATATTAATATACTATAGTATTTGATAGGGTTTATGTTAGAACTGTAAATAATAGACCTGGTTTTATTTTATTTTATTTCTCTTTTATTTTATTTTTTCATTTTTCATTTAATTTTATTTTTGGTTTTTATTTTTATTTTCTTTATTTGGACTTAGATAAAGAAGTATAATATAATATTACATATGATAGAAATGTAAAATCTATAATAGAGTTATTATATGATCATGTGACATAAAGAAGATTGTAGAAAATTGTAGACCAAATAACATTATATAGTATAGTTATAGCATATTGGTCTTATAGAAAACATATAGACTTTAGAGTAGATTAGTTATATTACTTAATAAAAGAGTATATCTTTCATCCAACTCTTAAAACTTAAGTTTATAGCAGTGTTGACTTAATAAACTTTATGGAGTTATTTACAGTATTTAAGAATTGCTGACTAAGGAGAATTAAAAACTCTGAAAAGTTTAATATAAGTATCAGTAGTAATTGAACACTGAAAGTTCATGTAAGAGTTAGTTATTATAGTGCACTTAAACACTAACATTTTTCTTTTTCTTTTATCTATTTTTCTTGATTTAATATTCCTTTTCTTTTGATTTTCTTTTTCTTCTTATTTTGACAATGAAGAGGCATGTGGCTGCAGTCATATGACATGTTACATAATGTGAGGTCATAGGCCTAGACTTTGGGAGAAGAAACTAAAAGGATGACATCAGAGTATATATATACAGTATAGTATCCTTATGGAAAACATGAGAGTGAGGTATAATGGAAGTATGGACAATGCATAGATATTAGGATTGGGTTATTTATCATTAGCACAGACTATGAAACTTTTGTATAAATAGTATAGGAATGCAGCAGAGACTTCTTGTTGAGTTCTCTTGTGATTCCCACATAAATATCCTACTAAGAGATTTATTACTTGTGTTACTATTGGTCTTTGTGACTAGTGGTTGTCATAACACTAGTTCTTTTATAACTGTCTCATGAGTTGATTTTAAAAAAATAATTTTCATTTTTTTTCTTATTAAAATATCTTTTTCTATATCTCTTACTATGTTTTCAGTTCCATTAGATGTTATGAACTTATTCCTTAGGGTGGGAAATAAGAACCACTCTTGTATTAGAGAAACACAAGAGAACTCGATAGAGATCCCTTTACAAAGTAGTCTACCTTATATACTACTAC
>Ga0157364_1001942_pt1 | contig 18500 bp, 10 predicted proteins | sample AttsexASBM2_FD_111476 | JGI IMG/M metagenome (GOLD analysis project Ga0157364, IMG submission 111476) | Fungus gardens microbial communities from leaf cutter ant in Ribeirão Preto, State of São Paulo, Brazil - Atta sexdens ASBM2 | ecosystem: Host-associated > Fungi > Mycelium > Unclassified ...
AAATAACCAAACTTTTTATCCAATACATGTATAGTAATTTATTTATATATCGATTACTTTTATATTATTATCATATTTATTTATCAAGATATATATATATATATATATATATGTATATATAAAATACATGATTCGTACATATTCGTATATGTAGGTAATACATATGTACATAACTCGTAAAAAATAAAAACGTGCGCCAGAGATGGAATAGAGTTACGATAAGTTATTGCAGCAGAGTTATCGATATCGGATACGACCTATTAAAAGATAGAGAAACGACTTTGTTATTATGCAGCAATGTTCTCGCAAAATTTATGTATCATTGTCGCGATAGAAATGTGTCTGAAAAATTGCACCTTGTATTTCGCGTAAAACAGTATTTCGTCACTTTGCAATTGTAGGTCGATTTGTCATGCTTGCTGGCAATATTGCATGCGTTAACATAATACAAGCATGCGTTTACGAATCGAATATGCGTGGGGCTGCAAATTTTCGCTACCAGCGATTAATTATAATCGCATTAAGCTAATATGTTCCTAAATGAATAACGTGTCGCAACTACATGTTGTGGAAAACTTTGCATAAACTTTATATTAATTCGATATGAAAGATATCAAGTGAATAAAATAAACTGTGTCGATATATTAATCGAGGAATTTATACAAGGAAATATATTGACAATTAATATAATTTTAATTTTATGTTAATGTAATTTTGTAACTTTTTATTTTCGAAAAATATTAATACGAGAAAAACATTCTACCTTTTTTTAGCGTATTGAAAAAAGAATCTGGGAATAGCTATCAAATGTTAAGTGAAATAATTTCAATCAAATATTCGTATAACTAATAATATTAATAATGATTAAACATTAAATAATTACACTCTTCTAAATATTTAATAAGTATTACCAAACATAATAATATAATACCAAACTAATAACGTTTAGTAATAATTATGAAATATTTAGAAAAGTAAAATTATTTTTTATTACATTAATAGAACGTTTCATTGAAATTATTTTGCTCAACAATTGACAGCTATTAGACTCTTTTTTCAGTTAAATTTAAAATAAAGGAATCTACGGAAAATTCAGCGTTGCATACGAATTCCTTCAGAAACATCAGGAGGTTTGAAAAATCGAAAGTTAATTATTTCCGATAATATCATACGTTATGCAACTCCACTATATTGCTTAACTTCATAGACAGCCCGATCTGACTGCATTATTGTTCGTGCGTTTACGCGTCAAGGTTTGACGAAATCATAATATCATAAGAGCAATCGCATGAGCGCTCGATAGCGAGAGAAAGTAAGAGCCACGAAGAAGTCGTGTTTCGCATCCACCTCGAATCACCGGTCTCGATTCTGACAGCCGGATTGGTCCAATCTGACATGTGTCTGACGTGGCCACGAACAGCAATTCTTGGCATTGAAGAGCAAAGCAGGAAAAATGGGACACCCGATTTGATAATATTATCACCTACACGTGCTCGTGTTGATCTCTTTCTCTCTCTCTCTCTCTCTCTCTCTCTCTCTCTCTCTCTCTCTCTCTCTTTCTCTCTCTCTCTCTCTCTTTTTCCCATCTCGCTTTACTCGCATTAACAGAATCAATGTTTTAAAGAAGCAGCATCGTGACTTATAGTCTGATAGTCGGATATTTCAAAATCGTCCAACGAAACATTAGCGTCAGCATCGATAATGACGTTTGATCTTGATAGATGATTCTAAAAATTTTTTTCTGCAATGAATCGCAACATGAATTATATGCATCCTGTAAGACATAGTTTTATCACGAACATTGTTCATTATAATGATTCTATATTTCATCTTATTTTTATTTCACACACACACACACACATATATATATATATCAAATATATAAATTTTATAAAGTATATAATAATAATATATAATTATTTCTTTTTCGAAATCTTGAATAACATCATTATTTTACTTGCATAAATATATCTATATTTATAGCAGACACTTTAAATATAATATAATTTAATCCTTGTTATATAATATTTTTCAAAAACATAGCTACAATATCATAAGAACTTAATTAAAGATATTAACTTTTAATTGCTTCTTTCCATTTATCATTTATTACAAGCTTGTGTTTACTTTTTACCGTACTTTTTATATTATGAAAAAGATAGGAAGAGAGCTGCAACGATATTTGCGTAAGAAGAGCGTTTCCTGCTTTCTTTTCTAGTATTTTTCTAGCACTTACGCATTTTTTAAGATAATGCGATCTGTTACAGAGAGATCGAGCTGTGATTTTGATTGGAATAATGCGAAGCCTAGATAGGCTATCGGGTAGCGACCAAGACTGTGGTGATCGGGAAATGTACATCGACCTGGACGACGCCTCTGTTGACTCGCTTACCGGCAAACGTACTCGCCACCATGTCGCGGAGGTATTTCATTTATTCTCTTCTTTCTCTCTCTCCCTCGTTTCCTTTTTTTTATCGCACTTTGTGACACGCGTTATCGCCCCAGGCTTTTAAAGTTCCGTAAGCATTTAAGCACCGAATAAGAAAAGATACTCGACCCACATAATTCTTTATTATCATGCCGATTTGATAAGACACAGACTTTTCCGACACTTCTTGATTTGTAACAGGACGAAATAGATAATTTGCAACGAGACGAATACAAATTGTTTAGTGCAATGCGATACATAAACAAAATTAGTTGATTTTAATCGAATTCGATGAATAGGTAATAAATTAGTTTTAAAAGCGAAAATCGTTGGATGTAATACGTGAAACAAATGTCGCTCATTATCAGTTATCCAAATTGAGTAAATTATTTTTTTTATCAGCATTATGCAGCACCGAAGAAAATTACAAACATTTTATCTATCAGCATTTATCGCTTAGACAAATATCCTCGAAACGCATTGTTAAAAGGAGAGACAAGGGGATAAAGAGGTTAAATAAGTTCTTTTGTTGATGAAAATAGCACGGTAAGATCTTTAGTGAGATTAGATTAGAAAATACTATTATGTAAGACGTTATCGCGCATTAAAATAATCACTTTTGTTTGTGTCGATTATATTTGGATATAGACGCACCTGTGGATAATAAATTCTTTAAAATACATTTGTAAGATAATCATTTTTCTTATGAAATTAATTCAAAATGAATATTAAATTAACAGTGAATTTAGAGTAAATTAAAAAAAATTAATCATATTCTTTTCAAAGTGTTACTAAAATTATCAATTTAACGAAATAAAAAATTTACATCATAACAAAATATTTATATTACCATGTTTTACATAAAACATGATTAAAGATAATAAAGAGCACTGTACAAGATATTTGTAAACGCTCTGTGTTCTTTGAATGGATTGAGAGCAAATATTATACGTCAGCACAATTTTCGAATGTAAATTGTTTCTTTGTGGGAAGTTTTCAAATGGAGATTCGCTCGTATGTTCATCGCGTTGGGCTATGAAATACTAGAGCAAATATTTAACGAAGATCTATTCTGTTATGAACCAAACGAAAAACAGGTGGGCGAGGAGAGCGACAGCAGCGGAAGCGAGAGGAGTCCGAAGCAGGCGAAGAGAAGAAATCGCAGCAGTGCGCCGCCGACCACGAGAAGACGGAAAAGCGGAATTTCCGCACGCGAGAGGAACCTGAGGAGGCTCGAGAGTAACGAGAGAGAGAGAATGAGAATGCACTCCCTCAACGATGCCTTTGAGGTAACAGTTTATTGCTTCCTCAGGCAGCTTTCGCTTCGTCGTCGCGTCGACGAGCGCGACGAACTTTGCTAAAAACTTTCGAAGAACGAGAAACTTTCGCTACGGAACATTAAATCACGAACAATAAGAGTGAAAATAATGAAGTATAATCGATTTTTGTCCCATAAACACGTCCGCGGGATTCCGCTGAGCAACAGAAATGCTATATATTTAAAATACTTATAAATGAAATACTTATAGATCAATAAAATTAAATAAGATAAAGAAATTATTATTATTATTATTTGTTATCAAGCACAAAGATCTGCTTCGACTGAAAATAGGATTTTCTTTCTTTTATTTAAAATATAATTAATATAAATATTTGGCGATAAAATATTTGAAAGATATTGTAGTTAAAAATACTATATATATATATATATATATAATTTTTTACTAATATTTGTTTCTAAAAAAGATGATTTGTTTATTTAACTCGATTATATTACGATCATTATTTATTACTACGCGAAACGTTGTCGATCGGCAACGACGAAATGCAAACGATAGCGAGAATGTAAAACATTGATTTGTATGGAAGATAAATGACAACTCGCAACTGCAGTTTTATCCGATAAGTAATTCTCGTATTGACTGATCATGCGTAGCATCGTTAAAAATGTATCAACTTTCGATCATATTTGATTAGATTGCAAGTCGTTATTTATCGCGAATGTAATTCGATGTAATAGATAGACTTTCAATCCACTTCTCCCGGTTGTAATTTACAGCAATTACGCGAGGTAATACCACACGTAAAAATGGAGAGGAAGCTCAGCAAGATAGAAACGCTCACGTTGGCTAAAAATTATATAATAGCACTGACAAATGTCATATGCGAGATGCGCGGCGAAGAACAGCCGTACACGTGAGTATTGTTCTACTCTAGTGTTTTGTTAAATCGCAACATAGCGTGAAATAATTATCCGCTATATTAAAATTAAACAATTTATATGTGAAGAATTAAATAAAAAGGAAAAAAATAGAAGAATGAATATTTACAATGAGAAAAGAATAACCTAAATAAATATTTATTTGAATATTATCAACTAAATATTTACTTACGATAAATAAATATTTACTTAATAAAAAGAAGTGATTGTTAAATCAAATTAATATTTTTTATATCAAATAAATATATTTTTATATTTAAACATTTAGTTGGTACTATTCAAATAAATATTAATTGAAATTTAGATATTTTTTTCACAGTGTAAATAAATATTTTATATAACACATTAAAGGCATTAAAATAAGATCGAAGAGAAAATAAATATTTTTAATGAGATTTTATATTTTAAATGTGTCACAGAAATGTCAATCTAAAATTTAAATTATTCTCCAAATTATCTATTAATTTTTTATAATCTTATTTTTACATGTAAAATAAAAGTGTTAGAAAAAAAAGGTATAAAAAAAATATTGTGGTTTGACAAAATATTAATGATGTATTTTATTTAAAAAATGTGTGTGATATGAAAAATTTACTGCATGCATCATTTTTTCTTTAAAATATCTTTCTAAAATAGACGAAATCACTGAGATACATGAAATGTATAATCAAAATGGAACATTCTGCCTAGTATATTAAAAAAAATGTTCTTTTTCAGATTTGTCGATGGCGAATGCGGTTCCAGCAGTGGTGACAGTACCGGCCAATTAGAATTAAGTGGGGGTGAACAACCGGACGAATCATCCCCCGCGTCGATTCACGAAACCAACAATAATAGTCTTCTCCACGAAGATCTAGAACGCAGGATCTAAAAAAATTCGATCTAAACGACAAGTGTCGGGACACGTACACGCACACAATCACATACACGCGCACACATACACGCACAGACTCTGTGATAAACTATCATATTAGTGCCTTTCGTAGAGACAGCAATCCGCGACGATTTGCTCATTACTCGCCATGGATCTTCGTAGATCATCGTACGTTTTCGAAAAATCCGTGCAACAAAACGATGAGTCCGCTGGGATGCAATAAAAGAAACGCAAGAATAGGAAGAAGGAAAAACAAATAGAAAGAGACACATAAGATAAATATAAAAAAATAGCGGAATGAATGAAGAAAGGACAAGAAAAAGAGAAAAATAGAAAGAATACGCGTTTTTAGATACGTAATACACGGGACGTTTCCGATCTAACGCATAATCCTTTTCAAAGAGAGATTTCTCGAGGAGTCGAGATGTCCTTAGAAGAAGTTTCATAGAAAGCCATTATTTTTATAACTTAATTTCTATCTACTACGCTAGAGAACTATCTTAACAGCCAAAAGATTCCATTATAATTATATTTGTCTAAAATGATTTGAGGAACAACGTATTATAATTTTAGACATTATATTTTTCTTACATAATTGAATTTCTAAAAAGTTTAGCTCGTTATTTAAAAAAACAGCTTAATTCTCATTTCCTTTTAACTCAAGAATGAGTGATGCAAAATGAAGCAGGAAATAAAATTCTTTAGTCTGTTTTCTTATCTAGGGCTGAAAAAGATAATGTACTTCTCCAAATATCTAAGTAATGACGTGTTCAGGTAGAACGTGCGTCTCGCTGTACATATAGAATATATATCGAGAGAGAAAGAGACAGAGTGTGAGAGTGAGAGAAAGCGAGAGAGAGAGAGAGAGAGAGAGAGAGAGAGAAAGAAAGAAAGAGAACATATCCAGAAAATATTTATATCGTATGGCACATCAAATATACCGAAAATGACGGTTGTGCAAATTCACATCGTGAGTTTTTCTGTCGATTAAATATCGATTAATTTATTCTTTTTATCAACATTGCCGATTTTTAGTGCAAAATATTATCACGCTAGTTACAACTACTACTACTATTATTATTACTATTATTTTTATTCCTATTACTAATACTATTCTGTTACTATATTGCTACACTATTACTATTGCAATCATCACTCCTACTATTATTCCTACTACTATAACTATACAACTATTATTCCTATATAGAATACCATTGTTACATGGTTAGAGATATTATCTTTTAATATTTTATTTCGAATAATATTCTATTATTTTTTTTAAATCTCCTTTTGAAAGATTATTATTATTACTGTTATATTATTATTACATTATTACTATTATTGTTACTATATTAAATTAATAACACATTAACTTAATGTTTCTCATTGTAGTGATATCATCTGTTGCAACAGATATGCGTTTCGTTCGCATTTCTCCGTCCGCGAATTATCTAAATGACAAACATTTTATTCGCCAATTGGTATTAACCAATCGCAATAACTACATTTATAATCTTTTCCAATCATCAATTTTATTTTTAGCTGCAAACTATACACATAAGTAAAAACAGTTTGGCCAATTACAAACATAATTAACAAATGTAAAATGAATTAAATTACATTTGATGATTACCAACAGATTCATTACAATTTTATTATCATTTCTGTTTCAAAGATTATTAATTGTTACATAAGTAATTTTGTAAAATTTAATAAAAACGAAGCATAATAGTGGTATGGTAGACCTAAACAGACTAATCAAGCTAACAGATAGCAATTACGTTAAAATTTGTTTAACTGTACATTTGCGACAAATCAAATGCAGCTGATTTATTAGTTTCGTAACTATTATAACATTCATATATAAATGCATGTTACTATTAGATAGATTAATTGTTCAGTCGCAATTTTATGTCTCGAAGTCATAAGTCGTAAGAAAGTTTACAGTCGATTATCGCAATTATTAATATATGTATAACAGTTGTCATCATGCGCGCTATTATCGTTGTTATCATTATCATTGTCACTGTCATTGTGATGGTAGTTGCCATGTTCATTGTTTCACACGCGTTTGTATTTTATTATTATTGATATTATTATTGAATAGCGTATTATTACGATTAAATATCGCATTCACATAATTTTCTGTATTTGTGCGTATGAATCATTTCCATAACCACGCATAATTAGCTAAAGATGACTAAGATTTTAAACGTGTTTCTCACTTTCTAAAAGAACTATACACTTAAACTTAAGGCGGTTTTAATATTTATGAAAACGGTCCTATCATGAAAGATTTACATGGCACAGTTTTATTATAATGTAACATTTTTCATGTATACATTCGTGTTATATTTGAAAAATTTTACACAAGAATACAGGGTAATTAAGTTGCTCACCCATATATTATAACTTCTTTCCTAAATGCCTTAAATTATTAAAAAGAAAAATGTTTCGTTTTAAGAGATTTATATATTGTAATAAAAGCAATTCTACATTCACCGCATATTTTTTTTCGAAAATATCAAGAATAATATCTGCTTTCCTCTTTTTCTTAAATAACATGATAAAATATTGAGATTTTCTAATTTTGTAATGCATTTTTATTTACATTAACAAAAAATGAGCTTAACAAAATGAGAATAAAGAAAAACGTTTTTATTATTATTAATTTATTCTTTAACATGGATATTTATATTTTAGAAATTTCACTTAAACTTAAATAGAAAAGAAAAACATTATGTTTAATTTTTATTGTTCTTAACGGTATATATGATAACCCCCACAATTAAAACAAATAGCGTTCCTAGCAATCCAAGCAGTACAGCCATAAGAATTGTATCGACTGTTAACCACGGATTTTCCTCTTGAATCCATATAACAGACATTGTTGTAGTTAAGCTGCAAACGTAACAAATACTTGATGTAATATTTAAACAAAATTATATTTTATATTAAAAGAAACAATATGCAGAAGTCAAATAAAACAGTCGAATTATAATCAGAGCTGTGCAATATACTCTAAAATACATGATTCTTTAATTAATTTATGAATATTTTGAAGAAATAGTAAATATATAAAAACTTTTACTATCGTATTTGATTTAAATAAGAATTTATAGTGTTTATTATTAATAATTTTTTGTTCTCATTGTTCAATTTCAATGTTCAGATATATTCTCTTTTCGCTACTTTATACTTTATAGATAAGATATATTTTATGGCTATTTTGCATTTTGTAAAGGATATTTTGATCGTGTTTTGCACAGCTCTGAGTATAATTAGCAATGTGGAATGCCGACGTGCTGGTTTCCATTTCTTCCTCGGCGAGTTCGTCGAAGGACAGCGTAATAGCATTGTCCAGATCCTTTCCCAGTTGTTTGAAGGTGGTTTTGCCAAGCCAATCGGCGAGATCGTTGCGATTTAGCTGTCGAAGTCGGTGTACAATCGCCGCGTGCGTCTTTCCCCGGCCCTCCTCAGGAGAATTATTCCAATGAAGGAGTAAACGCAGACACGGGATTTCCTCGTCCACCTTACGTTCTTTTATTCGCAGGAATGATCGAATGTTAATTAAATCATTCGAAGGGTAAATAAAGCTATTAATAATCTTGCGATATAAGATTATGTAAAAAGAACGATTTTGCTGAAGATCTAAAATTTACCTACAGATCTAAAAATAATTTTGTTGGATTATTAAAATAATTACACAGGGAACAGTCGAGATGCAGATTGTTAGAATTATATCAAAACTTTTGCAGCGTTGCTCATCACGCTTGAATTTCCTACTTTCTGAATTCTTTAAAATTTTATTGTAAAGAGTGAACATTGAGTTAATCTTGAAAAGGGGTGGCTCAACTTTTAATCTTTGAGATTTCACTCTTCAAAGATTCACTGTAAAAGTTTTAGAAAGTACATTAATTATTTAGATGGTCCGACAAAATTATTTTCCGATTTATATCTACCTAAATTTTTAGATACTTCACCAAAATCATTCTTTCCATGTAGAATCATGAAAAGAAGAGCTGACCTGCCTCGGCCAAGCTGCTCGGCAAGTCATAAGTCGTGTAATGAAGCGCGACGATTAATCGCCTACATTCGACCGGGCTCAATCGAGCTGCGAGATATTCCAATTCGCTCAGATTCACGTCTATCGTACCGCGGATTCTTAAGACAAAAATTATCGCGATAATTACGACATAAATACCGGTCCGCATTTTTCTTGAAACGAGACGTTACAGAAAGAGAAAGAGTCGCGCAGATAAAAACAAAAGATTATTCTGTTATAGCATGTGTTTTTATTTCTTTTCAATTCGGGAAGATGTCTCATTTTCGTTGCCTCGTTTACTTATGAATTAACCTTCTCCGCGATCTCATCGTATGTGTCTCGTTCTTCGTCCTTTTTTCTTTTTTCTGTAACATTTGTAACAGGGAGTCGGTGACGGGGTCTCCAATGTCTCTGTCCTCATTAGTTCCTTTGAGACAATCGGCGCGGTGACTTCCGTCTGTATCAAGTCCGGCGACACGGGTTTTTTCTTCTTTTTCCACAACTTCTTTCGTCCTTCCTCGATGTTGGGAGAGAAATACTTTCTGTGTATTTTTACCTCCTGATCAGTCGCTTTTTATATTTTATTAAATCTCGGAATCGTGCTGAGCATTGCATTATATAAACAATAGTTTTTTATATACTGACTCTTTTTTCCATCTTCTTGTCAGCTTATCAATGATCTTCGCATACTTGTATTTCACACACAGGATGCAGCAGCAAGTGCAAATTATAATCGCGATTATAATGCTACTGATGGCATATATGGACAAGGAGATCGCCTGACGTCCTAAAATACATCGTGTCAACTACGAATGTCATCGCTCCGGAAATCCTTCGGTTGACTCACCTGATAAAATATCGTGAATGGTCGCGTTAGTGATATTCATTCCTTGTTTTTTCAAGAGCTCTCCATATTATCCTGTCTTATCGTTTCGGCAAATGTTAATAGAACACAATAAGGATAAGCAATTGACATTTCGTGGTTAGGTTAATCAAATAATGCACATTTGGCTAACGTCACATTTTGTTGATGTTGCGCAATGTGAGAGCTGATCGATCGAAAAATAAAGTTTTTAAAACGATTATAGAAAAAGAAAGATTGATAAACATGTTAGATTAATAAAATAAATTTATCCAATAAAGTTAAAAACTTTAAATAAAATTACAGTCACGAAACGATATTTTCTTCTATGTAGAAAAAAAATTCTTAATCTTTAAAAACTTTTAATTTCCTGATTTTATTTAATGTAAAACTAGATGGAAGGACAATTTTTCGCACTAATTTCATACAAGATATATTTTATTGTCACATGAAATACATATATATGTACAAATTTCATCACAATATCGCATCATATTGATCTCGTTAATCACTTTCATTTCTTGAAATGTCAATATAATTAAAAAAAAATTAAATCTCGTGCAAAAAATTATATATAAGTTTCGTTAATATCTTGCGAAAAACATGTCGTTGTCATGATTGATTAAACTTTCTGATAGATGTTATTTTTAAAAAGCGATATATAATACGTGTCACAGGTTTATCATTTACAAATAATTAAAAATTCGCGATTATGTTTGAGCGTCTCAATTTGTATACACCTGATAAATTCTCGAAAAGATCAAGTCCAAGGTTTTTTTCCAAGCCTCTTGTACCTCTGACGTATATTGCTTTCCGAATAAGGAGGGGAACGCTCCTAGTATTACTTGTTTCAAATTCTGAAAGATATTTAATACAATTATTTATAACAATTATATCTTAAGATAAAAACATACAGACAGAGTTAATTGATTGCGTTTAATAGAGTCAAATAAAGTCAAATAGAAACTATAGCAATCAAAGTTTTAAATGGTTTAGCTGGATCTTAAGCTGCTTCTATTCTGAATTTATATACTATGAATGTAGTCCTTTTTTGAAACGTGCCCCGAAATTTTTCTTGAAATGCTAATTCTATTAAAACTGATATTCTACTACCGTAGTAATATCACGAGTTAAAATTGACTAGCATTTTTAACAATTTTTTGATGCTTTTTCGCATCTTCGAAACGATCTTAATTATGCTGAGTGACATATTAAAATCTAAAATAATTAATTCTTATTGCGAAAAATATTACTCGGCCAAGAGTCGAACCCAGACCTCTTGCAATCCATGCGAGACTTTCATTGCTATAGTTTTTATTGTGTTATCACACATATACGGTCTTATTATAGAGTTTCAAATAAAATTAATGATTGCGTTAATAGAAAAAAATTCAATGAGCGCATACTGATTAGTTTTCTCTGCTGAAAGCAATCAATCTGGTAAGTGTTAGTACACAAGATAGAAAATTATTATCAGCTTATTCCGAAGAGTAATTTCGTGAAATAATTTTATATAGGAAGCAAAGATAATTCATTAAAATTTAAGATCGTTTTATATCTATAAAAAAACTTGTGTATTTTAAAAAATAGCATTTAAGAATAAAAGATGTACATATGTTTATAAATTTATTTACATGAAAATATAAAAATGGATCGAAATTTATAAACAAAATTTTAGATACAAGATATATATTAATGTTATGTCATTGAAAAAAAATGTAAAAGATAAAAAGATAAACATTTATTTACCTCAAACTGCTCTGGTGTTTGTCCACGAACCTTGTGTTTTTCGGTAAAATTAATCAAGCTTGCTTCCATCAATTCTGGATCGTGCATTTGTTCAATCACTTTGCCAAGCGTTGTTACGATATTAATGCAGTGCGCTTGAAACCTTTTATTTTTCGGCAGTTCATCGAGAGGGACGTCCTTAAACGACTTAAATTCTTTTTGACTTTCTGGATATTGTTTGAAAAAGCTATAAAAAATGAGTTACGTGTTGAATTCGCGAGCAGTTTTGGGGAAGTGATTAAGATGCAAGTCGTTTTAGGGCTGATCCGTCGTTGAAATTGTGTAAAATTATGATATAAAAGTGAAAAATTAGAGTAATTTTGTTACATTATGCAAAGATAAATAATGATGATAAAGACGTAATTTCTCGTTGTTAAAAACAGAAGCAGAAGCTAATATGGGAGAACAACTTAAATTATTCAGTAAGTATATATATGATATACAATAAAAGTGTCATGAAAGTTACAAAACTGACCAAATTTTCTTAACGCATCATTAAAAAATGCTCTATCGCTTTTATTATATTTCGATATAAAACAATTAGCCTAAGATTTATAATTTTAAATTATCCAAATTTAAATTTAGACTTGACATTATTATAAGTTGATATTACATTATTATAAGTTGATGTTTTAGTAATGTTAAGATTTTGCATTCAATATTATTTATATTATTATAATATTTTATAGACAGAAGATGGAATAACAAAACAGTATATAGCAAAAGCCAATTGCATATAATGTTAAATTAACAGAAATCTAAAACTGCGTAGATGCGCATATTAAAGCCAATAATTTTAATTTTATAAAAAATTTTGCACAAAATCCCCGATTTTTCCTTAATTTCTCTGACCGTTTTCAATTTCCTTTATTTCCAATTTTGTTGGAACCTTGATATATTAGAGGAATAAGTTGTAAGTAGCTCTTATCGCAAAATAGTCAACACAACATGATTGCAAGATGTCGCAATAATTTACCCTGGTGTCACATGTGATAATGAAGCGTTAAAATTTTCATAGCGTGCGTTTCTGCCGCATCTTTTGCGACGCACCGCGACGCAATGCGCATTAACAAACGCGAATGGTTTCGACGAAACGTGAGGGTGTTGACGATGAGACCCGTAGTGCGTGACATGGGTTTTTTATCATGCACCAGATATATACGCTTCGGCGAATCATTAAATGGCTTGTTAGAATGCGGAAGTACTTCTTGAGCGAGGAAGCTTCGCGTTGAAAGAATTTCTCAACGCATCGCGGCTATCATTTAATGTAATGTAAGCTCATTCATCATGAGTGAGATTACATTAAAATCTTTTATTTCTATCTAATTATCCAATTAAGTAAGTAAATATTTCGATTACACCGAAATAATTAACTAATATCCGCTTTAACTAAAAATAAGATTTCTCTTAATTAGATTTATTCTTATCGGTCCAATTTCATATTTATAATTCTTGTATTTTACACATTAAAATCTCTTATTTATAGAAAATATTACTCTTGACGTCTTTTAATGAAGATTGCGTGGTTTTACCGGTGCGGTTATTTCTGCGGTTATTTTCGCTTGATCGAAGTTACGAGTACAAATTTAGTGAAAAGTGTATGTGGAGCGGATGAAAAAAAACGGCAATTCATTCACACTCACGCGAGTAAAAGGGCGACTCCGACCGATACTTCGTCTTTACGAACAATCGCCCATGTATTCTGTACCAGTTTCTTTTGCTTTTCGGTCAGGCCGAGTTTTTCGTCTAATTTATTGTCGTTCAGAAAGAAATCAAATAGACCACGGAACAGTGCCATGTTCGCGTCAGCGTGCGGGAACAGAGCCTGATCTATGGAAAACAATTGCACCGTTGATCAGATGATTATTCCACAAATGATCTTCACAATGGGAGACTTAACTTCTCGTTAAGAACAACTAAAGATATTTACTCGTATATGTGATATTAATGTTAAATGTAGACGGTAATTCTTTAATGTTTCTTTGCAAAACTTGATAATCACTCGATTTAATCGCGTGCACTCTCTAAATTTTTTGCAGTGGAATCTTATTCTAAAGAGTAAAATCTTAATCTTTAGAGTGAGATTCCATTTCAAAAAATTTAAAGACTTGTTTTTACAATTAATATCTAATGGAGAATCAGATAAAAAATGATCTCAAAGAAAGATATGAAATATTTGGATGAAATAGTTATTTTTGTCGTATCTTAAATATTAATTCTTTCAAATAATTATATTTAAATTTTCATATTTCTTACAGAAATCCAATATTAACTAATTTATTACTGAAAGACAATTAATTACCTTGGAGAATTTACTTTAAATATTATTAAAGCAATGAATAACATTGCTATCAATACTCAAATAAAATAATTAATTATTGTCTTTCAATATTAAATTGGTTCGTATTACATTTCTATAAGAGACATGAAAACTGTACGATGTTGAAATGTAGAAGAGAAAGAGAAAATATATAATCATATTAAAAATAAATAAACAAATAAAAAAAAATAGATAAATAAATAAATACTTCCATATGAAAACGAATGTTATCTCTGAATATGTAAACTGCTTCGGCATTATATAAGCGACAGTAATCTGGATTTGCACATTCGATAAAAAGAGAAAAAAACATTCTTTTTTTACAACAAGATTTGCACGCATGTTGAATGTTAACCGATTATTTATTACACGATACAAACAGATCATTGCAACAGATAGTTTTCTCGCGTTCTCCGAGATTGATTAATAAAATTCGCGCGCGAAGATCACGATTGTACGATAAAATATTTAACAGTAAGCTAATAAAGAAAATGAAAGGAGCGAATTTAAAGCAAGATCAAGCGTCATTCGAGCGTTTGTACGAGCGACTCTCATTCGCGACATCAATTCAGTCTTTGATAATGCTTTTGAGGCTTCCATGGATGACTTTCTATACAGAAATTATGCTATTTCGCGGATTATCTCCGTGTTTAGATTCATCATTAGGAGAGCTTTCCAGCAAGAGACACAAATTGAGACACAAACAAGAGTCATTCTGTCCTTGTTCGATAATTAGTAAAAAACAAAGACAGACAATGATTCTTGTGTCGATTTATGCCTCTGCTAGAAAGCTCTCTAGAATGCCAACGTTTGGTGAACTTTACAATTTACTTTATTATAAAAAACAGCCTGATGCAAAACGTTGGCATTGTAATAATAATCGATCTGAACCGCGAAACGCATAGCTTCTCAATTAAATTTTTCTTTTTCTCTCGATTTCGGTATCGCAATTGTTTAAATCGCTTGTGAATGAAGAGATAGAGCATGAAAGATAACTGAGCTAATACCAGAAGCAGAGCGAGGAAGAGAAACGGGGCGAGCTGGAAGCACTGCGCGAGCGACTATACGGACTGACACGATGAGGCCTCGCTTATCGAGAATCGTATCAATTACGTTGTAATTCAGTACGATATGTCACGTGCCACGCGTGCACTGGTCAAGCGGCAACTACTCGATGTCGGCGGCCGATCTAACTATTTTAAAGTCGTCCCCACTTCACTTCCGAAGATAACCCGATGAAGGAATTGCGTTATACACGAGACGTTTCCATAAGATAAACTCCGTAAACTGGATTATTTTTAGAAATCTCAATTGAACAATGACAGGAAATACATATCTCTGCGGTAACGAGCGGTAGGATCATTCTTTTTTTGATTACTTTGTTAATTGCATCTAGTAGAATGATGACTGTGTAGTAAATTTGTTTCGTCTGTCGATTTGGGGAAACAAAAGTGCGTTTCTGCTGGCATTTAAATGTAAATGCGTGTGTAATATTTTATTTAAATTAATCCTTATTTCTGTAATATTTTTTATTTTATGTTCATGTATTTTTTCTATACAATTAATTTTAATTATGTTTTTAGAATCTTTGAGATACTATAAAAGTTTTGAATGCGTTTAAATATTTTATATATTATATATATATATTTTTTTAAATTTATTAATATTTATATACATAATTTTCACGACTTTGTAATATTTGTATAAATTAAAAATAAGAATCCTAACACACATAAAATATTTTTTCTCATAATTATAACTACTTTTATTTGATGAAACTTATTAGAAATTAATATCATACTGTTCATACAGCACCAAATTTTGCAGTAGCATTGCTGCAACGTTTGCAATGTTACCACAATATCACTAGAATAATAATTACATTCCGTAGAGGAAGCAGCTTTGCAACTATTATGAAACTTTTTAATATAAATGGTTGCGTAGTAGAAAAAGCAGCTTTGCAACTGTTGTAAAAGTCTTGAATATGATTGGTTTATACATTTAAAGAAATTAAGAGTAAGATCAATCATTGCAAAGCTGCTTTTACTGCTGAATGCAATCATTGGTTTTTTTTTCTTTAGTTTCTCACTGAATCTAAGTGTATAAATTAATCATGTTAAAAGAATTTTATAACAGATGCAAAGTTGTATTCTTTACTGAATACAGCCATATTTCAGTGTTCAATTGCGCTGCAATATTATTGGAACGATCTGTGTTGTATGGATAATATATACTAAATATTAAAAATATAAAAATTAACTAGATTATATATATCTCTGTATAAATATATATGTCCCATACAACGCAGTTCTTCAAAGAATTTAAGGACATTTATATTCTTGAGAATTGCGTTATGCGGAATATAACTGAATAATTTGAAATTCGAAATTAATTAATTCTTTCCCAAAAGGATTTAAATCCAGAAAACTTTGAGGAATATATAACAGTAGAATTATGTTTCTACATACTGGTGATGATCGCGCGTCATTTGTTGCACTGTCGTTGCAGCTCGAAGTAGGAGACGGTTTGTAATGGCCGCTAAGCTTGTAGAAGTGAGTTATCGAAGTCGGTACGGTGCTGTCATTTGATGCTGATCGCGCAGTGTTTATGTTACGGCGAAATACTTTCGAGAAAGATGTCCCACGCGCGTGAATCTCACTTACTTTTAGATGATCACGAAAAACATAAAAATGTTTCGAACGCGGATCATTTTGCGATACCGTTGCAACTGGCGTTCCCTGACTGACCGGGATTCGAAACGTATCGAAATCATTGCGATTCTCGAAATATTGAAGCGGCGAGCCAATCGCGACAATCGGCTGTATTCATTCTAATCACCTTTTCGCTTGGTGTTTTGTTCCATAACACTTAGTTCCAATTATATGTAATAAATTATATGTAATAGAATAAATAAATAAATTATTATTATTATAATTATATTATTATAATTAATTCAACTGGCATTATATATAATCTATTTCCTCTGATTCGACTTTTCTGTACTCAACTGACTTTTGTGTACTCAAAACAATAAAACTGTCCAATATTAATATTAATAATTTTATTAGCAAAATAGTACAGATGCTGCTTAATAAATTAATTGTCAACTAAATTAGTCAAAGAGCGATCGAAGTCGTTAACAAAATACCATGCCGATCCGATTGAGGATTGACGTGATTCAAAAATTTCAAACTCGAATAGCGATGTTGTGATTCTCGAAGTACCGTAAACACATTTGAACATGTTTCTTTGGCCGCATTCAGTAGAACACAACAGTTTTGTAACCGTTTATGATTCTCTGCTGAGATAGGACCATTCCTCTTGATCTAAAAGCATAACCCAATCAGCGCGAAGAAAACTTCCAACAGTTGCAAAATAAACGTGCTTCTGCTAGCTGCTACATAGCCTTTAATCCTTAATCCTGATGGTGATTTATTCTCCAAACGAGAACGATTTTCCATTTAAAAAGAATAAGGAGTAGAAGATACAATAACTGCGAATAAACTGCTATTTATCTGTTGATTTATTTTAGGTGATCCATATTCATTTCTGTGATTATAGTCTTATCTAGTGCTTTTGAGGTTAGTTGTTAAACGGGACTTTCTAACTTTTATTACTTCTTGGTTGTATAATATTATATTACTGTATCTGTATTACTGTATATACTATATCTCAATATGAAAGATAAAATCAAGATTTCGTAAAAGATGCAAAACTTTCTTCTTTTCTTATTAAAGAAATTAATGTTCGTATTTATTTCTAAAATTGTTTTATGTTATAATAAGAGATAAATTAAAAGATTAATAAATTGGCTTTTAAGCATTTCTCGTTTCTAGTACTAACGAAAAAATCAGACTTTGCAAAATTCTTCAAAAGTATATTATAACATAATAGAGATTTATGTAAACTTATATATAGGCTTTGCAATTTGATATGAATTTGAATAATTTATTTAAACAGGT
>Ga0157364_1001943_pt1 | contig 18497 bp, 13 predicted proteins | sample AttsexASBM2_FD_111476 | JGI IMG/M metagenome (GOLD analysis project Ga0157364, IMG submission 111476) | Fungus gardens microbial communities from leaf cutter ant in Ribeirão Preto, State of São Paulo, Brazil - Atta sexdens ASBM2 | ecosystem: Host-associated > Fungi > Mycelium > Unclassified ...
AATTCTTTAATTCTTTCAGTCATCAGGAAAGTTTTTATACTTTTTAAATACCAGACGACAATATCCTGATTGAAGAGCAGCTTTTATCGCAAGATATAATTCCATGGATAATAATTGATGAGCGAATAACTCGTTTTCCAAGGCAATAGGGTGTACTTACGAAACATCTTGGTAATAAAAAAAATAAAATATGAGGAAGAAGTGAACTATTTGTGCCAATAAAATGCAGTAATGGGCTCGTGCAGGAGCATAAAACAAATTCTAAGGACGCGTCTTGCACATCATCTCCAATAGACGATGGCGGTATTTATTGGACAAAAAAGTACTGGGCGAACTGCTCATCGTTGTCCGAGACACAGTAGTTTCGTTAATAAGTGTGTGCACCATCCGATGGAAATTAGAGGTTACGTGCCTCGTCATGTTCGTAACACGCGCGTATTTTCTTTGCTACCAAGTGAGAGTATATTCCAGTAGTGGCTTTTATTATTATCGGCCGTATGGCCCAGTAATTTCGATGGTTTATTAGTCGAGCGGATGGTGCATCGATTGCCGGCGCGACAGGTGCGAAGATTCGACGGTCGGATTTATTCCGCCAAGAAAATCTTAATCGATGCGTTTAACGTTACTTCTTCAATTGCAATTTATTGACTACTAATGGCCGGTTGCGCGACAGTCAGATCGCGCATTTATGATCGCGATATTTTATAACAGATAAATACATTTTGCAAACGTATACTTATGAACATTAATGACAAGTGATAAAATATCTGACGACGTGACGATCATAATTCGAGCTAAAATTTATTTTCGGTAAATAGATTATTATACTGAGAAAAATGATTTGATTGTATCAACAAAACGTATATGATTAAATGCATTTTGGTTAAATTTAGTAAAATTTCTGATTATTATGACAGGATTCGAGATTTTATAAATAGTTTGGTAGACTATATTATAAGGGATTTGTTTAATAGTTGAATCTACAAAATTTTTAATTATATTTACTAAACATGTGCAACATTACTAAAATTCTGGTTAACGTTAGCGCACCTTGGCAGTTCTATTATTGTGCAAGTTAGCGCAAGTTGAATGAATTCACATTGTTTTGTATTGTACATCGCATATCGTGATTGAGTATTGAGCGTACATCGTGTACTGAAGTGAAGTCCTGTAGTGAAACAATTAATATTGCAAGTTCAACTGGACGAACTAATTGTAAGTCCTCGTATTGTGACCTATTTGAACAGATCAGAAATTCAAAAGGGATTAAGATGAAAAAGAACAAAGTTATGTAGCATGGCTGACGAAAAAATGTCTTTTCTTTTCCGCCAATGGAATTTTAAGAATTTTGATTTGTAAAAATTTTTAAAAGTAAACGGGAAAAATTTATGCGATCAATAAAAAATTCTGGTACAGGTCACGAAAAGGAATTAATCAAATTCATGCGGTAATTCTTACAAGAATTCTGATTTTTTACCAAACATGCTGATTGCATCTATCAAATTTATAAATAATCCAATCAAACTCTTTTTTCAGCTTTAGAAGAAAAAAAATTGATTCTCAACGAAAATAAAGAACATCGAGATCTTAGCATTATTATCTTGAAAATATCGAGGGATATCGAATATATATATCCCGATATGGAATGCAGGGCATGAATTCTCGGGAGAAAAAATGACAAGTTATCTGAAAATTAAATTGTCGCCGCGCGTAACTTATCTAAAGTGCCTCTATCTATTTTCAGTTACCGACTTATAAAAAGCTAACCTAGGAAATCGATCTATTTCATTAATTATTTTATACAAATTTTTGAACACCCTGAAGAAAAGATGATTATCTTTTAAAGAAAATGGTTATTTAAAAAAATGTAAATAATTAAATATAAAAATAATTAAATATAAAATGTAAAAAATGTAAATAATTAAATATAGTATTCTACCGCTCTGTAATAAAATATTGCATTTAATTATTTACATTTTTTACATTTTAATTATTTATATTTTTTTTTAAATAACTATCTTCTTTAACCACAGAGCGGGAAAATACTGTATTTAATTATTTGCATTTTTCTTTAATCTTGCCACTTATGAAGTTGTGTAGACATTATAACATGATAATGTTTACAATCTCACAAACCATATCTTCGTTAAGTGCATGTATATTCAATGCAATTTTCAATATTTTCTCGGAAACGAAGTCTCAGACACAAAAGTTTTAACTTATTTTTTGTACAAGAAATTACAATCCGGTTGTATTTGTCTATATATATATATATATATATATATATATATATATATATATATATGTATGTATGTATATGTATATATGTATATATACGTATATATGTATATATGTATACAGACATATATTTTGTGATACTTAGTTTATATTTTCTTCATAATCTCTATTAACAAAATACATTAAAATTTGTATTAACAATTGCATTCGAGAAACGTGAAAAAAAGATGTTAATAATAGAGATATTAATTGCGATATTTATAGTAATATATATATATCTGAAAAGGCACGTGCCGCCAATATCATGTTCTCTGTTTTCATGCCGGTTTCTCGTTCCCTCTTGTGTGAATGTGATTGTAATACACCCGAGCAAGGCCGCAGTGGCGTACCATGCCATAGATACGATCGATCGCCTCTGGAGCCACGAACACAGCAATTTAGGCTATGGTACCCGGTTCTCTATCGTAATAGTTTCCTGGAAAGTTACGTCTACGTGGCTAATCTTGGCACGCGGTCAGTCTGCAGTGGTCTTTTTATTATCCGAAAAAGCGCATCTTTTTGAAGTATTAGAAAAACTATCAAGATCTTTTTCAGAGAATTAGCTAGAAATATCTTCGATAATAGTAAAATTGAATTTTTTACAATCAAAATGCAGTAACAAAATAACAATTGTTATTAAAATAATAATTGTTATTAAAAGTTCAAATATCTTACACATTAAAACAGTATAATAATTTCTTGTCACAGTTATTTATTCAAAAAAATAAAGCGAGGGGGGGAGAGAGAGAGAGAGAGAGAGAGAGAGAGAGAGAGAGAGAGGGAAAGAGAAATAAAGAGACATCAAGATTTTTAAGGATAATCATGTCTGTAAAAAAGACTTATTATTTTTATGTTAAAAAAGCATAAAGAGAGTCACATTTGAAAAGTAATTGTAACGATCTTATAAATTTACTATGGAAAAGACTTAATTCTCCTTTCATGCGTGACTTTTGCTTGATCGAGCAACAGGTGGCGGATTTGACCTTCGCGGAAGGTTCCTTCTACACAGATTGAAAAATTCACTCTTTCAACATTCTTTTAATTAGTAAGATAAAGATGTCTGTCATTTGCATTGTTCGCCGTCATTTCTGCATTATTTTTATTGAGGTTAATGAACACTGATTTGACAGCGTATCTACGGAAACTATAAGAAATTTTTCAATTAACATAAGAGAAAAAGAAATTACAAAATAAAGCCATTTGAAAAATCGGAGAAAACAATAAATTTTATTTCTTTTCAATGATATTTATAAAGGCATTGCATTCATTTATCGTATATTCACACACCGTTCCACATGATGTAATACGTTGTATAGCATCATATATAAAAACTAACTGATTTTTTTTTTCAACTTGCTGTACTCGATATCCGAGTATATCAGCTGCATTGTACATCATATAAAAGTTAACTGATTTTTTTTTTTCAACAATTTGCACTCAATGTCCGAGCATATCGGTTGCATTCCATACAAATTAAAAACTCAACAGTTGCCATTCACGCGAAGATTTCTCTGTATTTTACGTGACAGAAAAATGTGTATTTGATTCGAAACAATATATGAACAAATACGAGAAATCTCATAAAAATTCATCACACGCACAAATTTTACATGGAAACTATTGTTAGATTTACGACAATAATCATCATCATATCGATAGATTTTAATCTTTTGAAACAATGCGCAATTATTTTTCAATCTCTTTTCTCCATTTTGTTTTATGTGATAAACATTTTATTATAAGCATTTTATTTGTTATTGACAATATTCGATTAATAAAAATACGAATATATTTTTACAATAGAATAATTTTACTTCTTAATTAAATTATACATAAAATAAAATTTATCGTTTTAATATTTTTTATTATTCTCGACACACATTTTTAATATCCTCTCTAAGACCTTAAATTCCGAACAAATTCTAGACTCCACGTAAACTAGTGCTAGTTAAAATAGCAAATCGCCTTGAAGCGAATTTCTCTCTTTCTCTTTCTCTTCTTCCGTTTTTTCTCTTTCTTTAGCTTTTAACTCTCTTTTTTGTTGCCACCTCCTCATCACCGCCTTGTCATCTCTCTCTCTCTCTCTCTCTCTCTCTCTCTCTCTCCCCTCCCTCCCTCCCCCTCTCTCTCCGACGATAGACTCAACAGCACAAACTTGTGATCTCCGCACCCCGAACATCTCTCGGTCGGTTTTAGCTCGAGGTTGATTAATCCGGCAAACGGAGGCGTCGTGGCAGGCAAGACACGACGGACGACAGTGACACAAAAAAAGGGGGAACGAGCTAGAGCGCGATAATCATTAGCAAGTCGCGGCTCTAAAACGCATCGCGATAGCGCATCCATCATACTAGCGCCTACAAGTCTCAAGACTAGAATAAAAGCACGAAGACACACAAAGCTGGAAAACATGGCTCACCCTTCTTTGTTACCTCAATCATCTGTAACGATTTTAAGGACAGGATTCCGTGACTCTTTCGTAATGTAATAACTCAAAACTTGAAAAGGCTAAGAAGACAAAATTGAAAATTCAAGAGAACAATGAACACTGTCCGTTCATAATAATAGTGTCAACTCTACTGGAAATCAGTAACGATGTCGCAATTGAGGAATGAGAAATTATCTACGCGACCTTCGCCTATCACAATAGTCATTATAATATCTGCTTATGCAAACGCGATTAATAATAGACAAACCGATGTAAAATTTATTTCATATTACTCTGAATAGAATGTTACGCTAAAATGCAAATGCATTGAAAAGTATTAATATAAAAAGTATAATTAAACACTGTTCTGCAAATTATACTAAATAATTTAATTTTATAATTAATTTTCATAAAAAGCTCTAAAATCTTTCTAGAGAAAAATATATAAAATTAAAGTTTAATATATTATATATTATATAATTTAAAATCAAAATTCTCAAAATTGTCAAAATTCTCTTATCATATTCTCTTATCTATTATACAGTTCTTTTCTTCTTTATTTTAAAATCGGATTATAAATATCAAAACAAATCGTTTTTCGTGTACGTCCCAGGTATTTATATGCAGAAAATAATTTCGACGCTAAAATTGGAAACTTAAAATTACTTTTAGTACGCACATTAAGTTATCTAATTGCACGATACAGCTTGATTTATTGTTAGGATTCATGAAGATTGTGAAAGCTGTGGCAAAGAGACTTATATCGTTATTGATAAGAGAAGTCCAAAGGTAACCAGCATGCACCGCTAATGATTCTCTTATCGCCGGGAGGAACTTATTTGTCGATCGTTGGTAGCCGGTCGTGGCTCTTGCACGACCCGCGTCCTTGATTACTGATAAGCCTGCCGTACAAGTTTCTAGTGAATCTCATCGTATTTATACAATAAAGAATCATCGTACGATGTGAACGATCGTGAACACGCACTGTTATCATAAAACGAGGCAATCGTGATACGAGTCGATAGATAAGATGCATGCCTTTCAAAATGGATGCCGGGGGGTCGTGTCCCTCGGCCCTCGCGAATCTCAATCTGCTTCGAATGATTGATTCGTTGCAATCATATGTCGATCAGCGCGGCACCTTGCGAGACCACTATTTTATCAGTTTGATTTTACGTCATGTTCAATGGATAGATTATTATAAATTATGCGTTAAAAGATAATATGCGTATTAAGGCATTCAATAAAAATTACACAGACTGCTTAAATTAACAAGACATATTTGATTAAACAAATTTTAGAAGAAGTAATTATAGAATTTCTTTTTATAATCAAATATTTTAATATTCGGAACATTTAAGTATGATAGCATCTAATATTTAGTATGATATTGATTAGAATTGATTAATGTGTATGTAAATAAGATAATCCAACTATCTTTATTATGACTTCAAGAAGAAAAGAACATGTTAAGGTAAGAACATGGTTAAGGTAAATGTATCAATTATTGGACATGAACCAATTGTTCAATTATTGGACAAACTGCCAAAACATTTCAAATATTAAATTTCTAATAATATGTACGATTCTAAATAAATTCGTTATAAAATTTTTATAAACAAATTTATTTAGAGTTGTACATATATATATATATATATATATATATATATCATTAAAACCTTAATATTTTTAATTTTATACCACTTTGTCCAACGAATTAGATCATGTCCATTAACTCTATATACACTAATTGATACATTAATCTTAAAGGAGTATTAATAAAACAGAATTTTTGGTTATCAAAATAATTTGGCATTTCCAAAACCAAAAGTTTTGTTACTTTTACCAGAATTCATGTAATCAAATATGTCTGATTATTATAAAGATGCTTCCAGAAAATATGACTAATGCATACGCCAACACTACTTTACACACATTTGCTAAATATTGGCCACATTCAATATAAATAATTATATGTCATGTGTGTATATGATATTTGCTAATGTTGGCGAACGTTGGCCATATTGTCTCGAGGCATCTTAACTAGAATATGCAATCAAAGTCTGATTGTTTTAATCAAAATTATGGATTGTGCATATTTCCATTAAACAATCTTGTTATTATATACATACTTGAAATTAATTCAACTAATTTTGTTTTCAATGCAATACAATATTAAATGTAGATAAAAAATTGATATTCTGCTAACTTCTATTTACGCCATGTTTATAACAGTAAAGTTAAATCGTGTAAATAATCGTGTAAAATGGAAAAATCAAATATTTGAATATATAATAAATAATAAATATTTGAATATATAACTATAATATAAAAATAAAAATCTTTTGTTAAGTAACTAACTCGTCTAATAACTATGATAGTTTTAAAATAGTTGAAATATCAGCCACTGATGAATTGTCATTATGTCTAATATAATCTTCATATCAGTTAATAATAGTTACAGTTAATGAAAACTTACTGGAAAATTAATGTAACATCTATGAAAGAAGAATTTCGGCAGCAATATTGGGCATCCTTATTAAAAAACAGAAACTTTGTAAAATAAGGAGTTCAATGAAAATGAAGAGACAGACGATTAGCAGGCTACGTCATGCATTTCCACTAGCTAAATCAGCACGGCCTCCGTATATTTTTGAAAGCCGTCAACAGGATCATCGCAGCTGGCGCGAGGATATATAGGACCAGATGGTCCTTCCTCGTCGCCTGGTCTCGACGTTGGCGTTGCCGAGCTTGCGGTAGTGCCGTGTACGAATGAACCAGCCGAGCAAAGGAGAATGTGTTGAACAAAGAGAGAAAAATAAAGAAGAAAGAGAGAGAGAGAGAGAGATAGTGACAGACAGAGAGAAAAAAGAAACAAGGAAAGAAAAAAGCGATAAGAGGAAGGATGGGGAAACGAACGCAAAAAAGAAAGAAAGAGGGACAAGAACGAAACGGTGGGCCCTCGAGTGGGCTGTTCTCCAAATAGCTCCACCTGCCCTCGAGACGCTAGCTCATCTCGAAGCATCGGCAAGGCTCAAACTCAAGAGCGCCGAATTTTTGACCCGTGCCAGGACGAGTAATGATCGCGACGTGATCGGCAGGACCTGGGCCAGGAAGCCCTGTACAAGCAGTTTCACGTGGCATGCACCTGGCCTCGGAAGCGAAGCGTTCCGCGAAGAAAATTTTTATCGCGTCGCTCGAGAGAAAGAGTGAAAGCGAAAGCTATCTCTTACATGTGTGAAGATCTCACGTGATAAGGCTATTAGAAGATTCGATGTTATCGCCGTTAATGCGCGAAACTGCGGCATAGTGGAACGCGGTCTGTCATATAAATCGAATATACTTTCGGTAGGCACGTTATAATTACGATAATTTAATTAATAACTTGTGATTACAAGGCTTAAAATGTCGCTCGATGAGAAGAAAATTGAAGATACGTAAAGAGCGAATTTAATTTAATTATTAATTTTAATAACAATTAGTGTAATTTAATTAATCCATTTAACTAATCTTTTTTACCTTAATTGAATTTATAAGGATCAATTTGAAACCTGAAAAATAAAATATGCAATCTAGATCAGATCTAGATTCAGGGAAAAAATTCATAATTTAAAATCCAATCTTTTAACATAAAAGAGTATTATAATTTTGAACTATTATATTTTCAAGCTATTATAATTTATACCTTTAGCTATTAAAAAAACAATGATTACAGTAATAGAACGTATAATTGCATAAGAATCACGCGCCGATCTGCGGGAAAGATAGAAGCATAATTTTCGTTTATTGCGTAATTAATTATCTACATTTACGGGATTACGTAGATCGAACAGAGAGATTACGTCCAAAGAGGTATTTATGCAGCAACATACGTCATCTTTTCCAATTCTCCTAACACCCTCTCTTCTCGTGGTATCTCCGCCTAGTTATAGTCTGGTATCCAACAGAGCGATGGAGGGTACACGTTCCAATGTATTGGCATGTTGGGGCACGGGGCGCGTTCGAAGCGCCGCGCCGGCAGCCGTCGAGATATTGATTTACAATGCTTACTCCGCTCTATAGCGACTCCCATAACTACAGAACCCTCCGCGCGTCTCCCTCTCCCTTCCTCCCTCATTTGTCTCTCTTGCTCTTTCCTTCTTTGCCGCTTTCTCTTTCCCGCTCGCATCCCATTCTCTCGTTTATTTCCTCGCCGTGTTCTGCCACACTCGTTAGCAATTACCAATACCGTCGCCGCTATACTGTCTTTTTTCTCTCTTCGTTTTTCTTCTTTTTAGACCCGATTTTTTCATTTGCTGTTAACTTACTGTTAACTGTAGTCAGGTTTAACCTAGTGATAAGGTAAAATTAGTATTTTTCTATGATTAACTGATAGTCTGAACTGAATTAATAATTTTGTAGTGAATAATTTTTAGGCTTGGTTTTTCATTTTTTCTGATTAACTTGTGGTTAAACTTAACCTAGTGTTTTATGATCAATGAGCTTCATTTATGATAAAGTTTATTGGGTAAAACATCGAGTTAAGCTTAATCAATCAGACAATGAAAAATTGGACTTTAAAGTTATGTCACAAAATTAATTTAATGATAGCTAGAATTAATCATAGCTAGAAAAATACAATTTTTATATTATCATCAAGATAAGTAAGGTTATAAATCTAAATCACAAATAACCAGATTGCTGATTCTACAATGAGTCTGCAGTCGGAAGTCTTAATCTTAATCGGTGAAGTTGATCAATCAGCATTAGTTGTACAAGTTGACTATTGATCAACTTCACCAAGAAGACTACCAACTATCGGTTCAGAATCAACAGATAATGGAAAATTAAGAAAAAAAGGAAAGCCTAAGAGACTCTTCGAAAATAATATTGTTGATACAAGAATGAGCGACTTGACCTTGACCAACCTCCGAATTCCTAAAATTTCTAAGTTAATGGATATATTGAAGATAAACGACTGATGAAAATTTTGCGCTATCATATCTCTTTTTATCAAAAGTGAAAAATTGTTAAATTATTAAGAAATACGGTCGTGTATTAAATATGTCATATAAGATATCTTTCATTTTATGCATCATAATAGAAACATCATAATATTCAATCGAACTGTGAACACCCAAGATTACGACTAACGATAAGTAAATTAAAGCTTTAAATAATCTGATAACAAAACAAAACTAAATACAAATACGTTGCACAATACAAGTTGTTCTTAACGATTCTAAAACTTAATGGCAGTATTTTTTTTAATTTTATGCATTAATATTGGCATCATCTATAGACATATATTAATTATATACATAATATTTTGTATAACAATAATATTTGGAATAACAACACATAGTATTACCAATACTTTAGTAATTCCACGCTATTGTTGAAATCGGATGATATAAGTTTAGATATTAAATATTGGAATTTGTTAAATATTAGGAAAAAGCATCATTATAAAAGCATAATTTTATATAATTGCCAGTTTTATCATTGTAAATGATAACTGGCATTGAAATTTGATTTACGTAAGGTGTAATAGGTGTACAATATTACGAATCAATAATATACGCTAAATTTTGTAAAAACCATTGTATACTATAAAAATTGCAAATAAAAGAGTATAGGTTTATGGAAAACTTATTTCTTACAATCTACAACAATTTTTTTTTTATAAATTGCGACATGTCACATTTATAAATATAAAAACATGAAACTAGAAAGAAAGTAGATAAATAATTTATTTTTTGCGGAACAATTTAGCTCAAAGACTATTTTGAAGATAAAATGTATTGTCAGTAATATCAGTCAATCTCTATTTTAATATCAATATTTCTCCCCACCATTTATTATCAAAATATCATTCTTAAGGGACTTTTGTTGTTTTAATCAGACATTTTTCAGTCAACAAACTGATATTGCATATATCGCATTAAGATATAATTGCAAAACAAATTTTTCAAACGTGCTAATTGGCTCTAGAACAGAAGTTCATATCCTATAGCACCAGCCAAACAACAGGCTCGAAAAATTTATTGTACAACGAATACTAGCATATATGAGCAATAATATAGAACAGAGAAATACATCAAATAAATATTGTATAAAATGAAAGGTATTAAAATGTTACATTCGGTATGTTATGCACGCGTGATATATGTACATACAAATTGATTTTTTGCTTCAAACAGTCAATCTGTATGAATAAAGACCCAACTTTTCCAAATCCGATTTTTCGAAATGCGCTCTGCGTGCGCGCGCGCGTGTGTGTAAAAGAATAAACTAATTGCTTTCAATCTCATGTTTTATACAGAATGTAAAAAATTGACAAAAATATTGTAAAGAAACAGATTCTTTATAACATTTTAAGACGAAAAGTTTAATACAAAAATGGCTATGATATTATAGTTTTCAAATTGGAAGAATTTAAAAGTTACAAAGTGACAAGGCTAAAATTTCGCATGCTCAAGAATGGCAAGATGATTAGCGTAAAAGACATGAATTTTGTTATTGCCAAAGGCATAAAATGAGGAAACAATGATCATCTTATCATCTCTAAGCGCGAGAAATTCTTTTAAACTTTTCTTTCTCATTCGAAAATTATCATAACTTTGATATTTTCAAATTAGATTCATCTTAATATGTTACAAAGAATCTGTCTCTAAAACTTATTGTCAGTTTTGGGACATCTTGTATACAATTAAGGATAAAACTGCGACTAATTTCTTTCTCTTTGTAAATTACTTTGTGTTAAATGTGCTATTATGTTAACATCCTTAACGTTTTGAAATGTTAAGGAAATAAGCAATTAGTAAATAGAAAGGCATTTCAATGAAAAGAATGCTTGAGGTATATCGATAAAAAAGAGATTTTGAAAATGATACGCCCATGATAAACATCTTTGACCTAACATCATCATGATAATATTTCTGACTCTCTTTTCTGAGCAATCTGTACGATCGTCCATGTGGGGGGTCCCGCCGGAAGTTTATTGCTCGGTTATCCGGCCAGGACCTCATTTTACGCTTCGCCGTAAAACTTATGCCACGATGAGAGAGCGGAATCTCAACCGAGCTGTAGTAAATCGAGTAAATTTTGCGGACAATTTCTGTCTAATAAATGTCGCGAGCTAGTTTTCGCTGTCACCCGCAGACACGATGGTTTTTAAGTGGTCGACCTTCGAGAGCGAAGCATACCATTATCGTAAACCATGAACTAACTAAATCACTTTAAAATTATGATACATATCTTGAGATGCAAGAGCCATCCATAAAACACGCAGTAAAACATTGTAGCATTTGTCGTTTAAAATTTGCACAATACTTAGATATTAGTAATATGGCAATAATATTTAATCATTATTATAATTATAATACACAGAAATTTAGAAAATATGTAATACAAAAGAAATAGTAGATATATGTTTTAGTTCCAAAAATGAGAAAATCAAATTTTTATATATTCTTAACAAACATTCGAATTTTTTTCAAAAATTTCAAACAATTCATATCATATATAAATCATAGAAATTCAAATTAATTCAAAAATTATTTAAAAGTACTTCGTAAGTCTTGAAAATTTGAAACATGTTAAAATTTTTGAAAATTCTCTTGAAAATATTTAAGTATATATGTTTTTAAATATTTTTAAAAAATATTCAAATTTTTCAAAATTTAGAGCAATTCAATCGTGTCTGCAAATTAAGCAGAGGTATTCAAGATAATTAAGATTTTTATCGTATATTCGAACTGACTCAATAAATATTTTAAGCTCATCACTGATTTTTTTACTCTGTTTTGCAAATATAGTTGATAATAAAAAGACTACCTAAATTAAATATTATTTTAAATTAACAATGTAATTATTAATACAATAATAAATAAATAATTCAAGGCAATTAATGAGCAAATGTATATGAAATAAATATGAATATGTGAGAGAGAAATAGCATAAATTGAATATATCTAAACATAAATTAAATATAGAAACCTCGGTAGAAACTCTGTATCTTTCCTCAGCGTTAACGTGTGATTAATTAATATAAATTGATTATATATTACATTAATTATGCTTTTTATATTTAATGTCATACTTGTCGTCAGTGTGATGATTTGATTTTGTTGTATTTTTGTTAATTATATTTTTTTTACAAATGATGTATAATGGAGGATAATAAAAATGTGAATAATTTAAATTCATAAGATTTCAAAATGTCGCAACTTGGAATAATCGAGATGCAACGGCGCATTGCAGCTAGGTGTCACCTGTTGAATCGTTCCGTTTAACGTACGTTTTCCTGGAAATTGTGCGCTCTACAGAGAAAACATGTGATAAAGAAACATAATACGGAAACAAAATACAAAATCAAAAATATTTATTCAAGAAAGTATGGAAAGACTCTTTTTAAAAGGTTTCATATTCTTTGTAATAACTGTACCGAATATATATTATGATTTATACACATATCAAATGTATAATATATGCTTGTGAAATCATTAAAAATGTATAACATACTTTGAATGCTTATATCTAAGAAAATTAAGAGGTAAGTGCGGAAAAAACAAGTTAACTCGATGCGTTTTCCTTCTCATTTTTCTCAGATGTACGCACCGGAGGCACATACGGTTATAAACATAGAAGAAAAAAGAACAGCGCTCTGAGTTAATTAGCAATATCGTACTATGTCCTCTATATTATCATATAAATATAGAATGCAGGTAAACAATAAACGAGATAATTCCGAGCGAGAGAGAGAGAGAGAGAGAAAGGGGGGAGGGGGAAGAGAGATAGAGGGGGGGGGAGTAAAGTTAAAGGCGGAGAAGGTTACGCACGCGTGCACGCGCGTGTCGGCACGCAATGCATGCATGCACGCGTGCACGCACGCGTGCATGCACGAACGCACGTATATATCCACGCACATCACGACCGCTCTTTCTTTCTTAGTCTATCACCCTCGATGTCCTGAGATCCTACCTTCCCCGTCTGGCTCGTTCCGAAGCCAGCACAATTTATGCCCAATTACATCCTAATTACCGTAATGGCATCGACTTGGGCACAGATGGTGTCACGAGGTTAAGTAACTCACGATCCACGACCTCAATCGCCTTGTTGATCGAGAATGTTAGATATATTGATATTAAATATTAAATTATACAATATAGATAAGTAAAAAAACATTAATCTTTTTTTTAATCATATCTCATGGAAAAAAAATTGGAAATGTTAAGAGGCATAATTCATAAATCATGATCCACGAAAGTTTTTCATTTTTAATGGACAAGTACATATACTTTGATATCTATTCAATTGAGTGTCAATATTTGTCGCAACATCAAAATTTAATTCGAAATAATGATCTTATATTATAATTTGTTATACTAATTGCAAATCGAATATCAAAGCGAATAATAATATAAATATTATAAAGCAAGCAAATTATAGATAAATTTAACAAAAACTTTTCAACAAAACTTCAATTCATGTACTTATATTTTTAATATCTTTTCCTACCAGCTGCGAATTTCATTTTCCCGACTGTACGAAATGTTCATGCGAATATAATTATAATAATCTCCCTGTTTCTCTTTCCGAATAACAGGTAGCTCATCGTACATGACGAGAATCATGAATGGACAAACAAGCAGACAATGACATGGCATATGAATAACCCTACTAAATTACTCTAACTTAGAATTCAGGAGTTCTCAAAACTGACACGTTTTCCAAATACCTTAATTCTGTATTATAGTATATTCTGTATTATAGTATATTCATATTTTGTATGTATTGTAATATATTCAATTCAAATTCTCTTTCGCGTATATGCTATTTTTTCTTTTTCTTTTTTCAAATATGGATTTTTTTCCAGCAAGATACACAGATAGTACAATATAACACAATAAATCATTATACATCCTTATTATTTGTCAATGTTATACAGAGATGAAATGGTTACTTTGTTACACTATGTTTTACTAGAAAGTATATATTGGGTTGTCCGGAAAGTTCGTGCCGATGTTGAAGGAAAATTGAAACGCAGAAGATTTAAATTTTAGTATACATTTATTAAATTATTATATAAGTAGTCAACAACCCAATATATAGAATTATATATAGAACTTTTACTTAACAAGACATAGTGTAACACAAGTCATTATTTCATCTCTGCTTAATATTGATAAACAATAAAGATGTAATGATTCACTATGTTACAATGTATCATCTATGTCAGGCCTAAATTTGAGCTCCTGAAACGCAAAGCCATCGCCAAAATATCAATATAGAAAAGTAAGTTCGTGTAAAATCAATATGAAGATTTTGAGGACTGAAGTGTTGAGACTAAAGTGTTGACACGCGTTCAAGCAATACTTATCAACATTTTACACTCTTTGAAATCTCACATTGAGTTTTTTGACTTTGCGTTTCGATTCTAAAACTCCAGTGAGACAGGTCTAATCTATGTCTTTTTACTGGAAGAAGAAATAGAGAGAAAAAGGAAAAATATCAAATGCGTGAAAGATTCTGTCCATATTCAGAACGGGCATATGTTAATGATATTATCACATTAATAAGTTGAGATATTAGGGAGTTTTTGCAATACACACAATTCAACTTTCACTAAAAAAAACATTTAACATTTTCTGTACCTGGATACACGGTATTACAAAAACTCCCTATTTTGTAGTACATATAACGTAAACGCATTATGGTGCGCTAATATCAACTTAAGAGCATTCTGAATGTGGAACATCGAATATTTCATTAAAATTGAATTAAAAAATACGATTATTTTATCGCCACATGCTTAAACAATATACATACTAATATATTATAGTAATAATTGAGAATTAAAACAAGATATTTTTAAATATATCAAGTTAATCAATAGCAATTCGTTCTAATAATTATAAATTAATTCGAATCATGGCACTAATATTGGTCAGTGCTATACATATATATATAAAATAAAGCATTTAATGAAAACTTTTCGATGGGGACTTTAGCTATTGGTATATTTTATGAAAATAAATGCGATAATGAACATCACGAGGGTCCACAATGGCAAGTGACACCCTATTCAGGATCTCGCCCTTCGGCACTCATCGATATTTAATGAGACAATAGAGACGAAAACAACAACCATGCGCGGTTACTGAAAAATTTAGCAGCTACGCAAAGAGGAAACTGATTTCGCTTATAATGTTACGAAGCAAAAATATCGATGTAACTAATATCAATTATAACTTTTTTTCTCTACAAAAAAGGTTTACTAAAACCTTTTCGAAATAATACCGCAACATTTGTAAATTCACTTCTGAACATTACTCGAAAGGACAAGAATAAATTTACAAATGTCTTGATATCAAATTTTGTTTTTCTATGTTCTATAAACATAGTATATGAGATCATTGTCAATCATAAAAACCACAATTGCATCTGAATATACCATATTTTTCTATAACGAAAACATGCATTTGCTGAAAGAGCGGTGCGAAAATCTTGAAAAAAGGAATGTTTGAATTTCATGAAAGATAACATCAAAGTAGTGAACGTCCAAGGTTACATATTTCTCTCTCGTCAGCGTTTATTTTGAATTATTGAATATTCATCAACGGAGTTATTGACGGAGTGACCGCGCGAAGGCGTACGAGTGTCGCATCCTATAACTCGTGTCGCGCATCCAGTCCCAGAGGAAATGCTGTACTGTGAAAACGGCCCCCGTGGACGAGAGTGCTTGCGAGTCGTTATCGAGTCGCGTTATACGCCGAATTAAAGGGGGTACGATGAAACGCTATGGGGGATCGTGCTCAAAGCCACGCCTCGCGCGTTCTCCGGCTCTATTACTTCTCTCCCTCTCCGGTCGACGAGAACTAAAAAGCGGTACTCGAATTGATTTGTCAAAATTTGCCATCGGAATCGTTTTCATTAAATATTCTCGAAAAGAAGATTCTCGACAAAGACTATAACTATGAAATATGGAAGTATTTTTATAAAGTTTATTGTTATCTCTCACTTTCTCTACTTCATTCATCTCTTTTTGGCAATTATGAATATATATGCCGGTGAATATTTACAGTGAATACAAAAAGTATTCATACACAGAATATTACTTACAAAAAGTATTCATATACAGAATTATACTTTTTATAAAAAAAGTCTTATTTACAAAAAATAAATATTAATTAACAATTCATTAATGAGTCTATACTAATATAAACAAAAGAGCTTCGTGAAAGTAACTGTGTTCATGATTGTAGACGCTAATTTCTCGATTATATGAATACTTTTTGTGTGTTCAAATAATACAATTTTCCATTTTCACTTAAGATACTATATTTTAATTATAATACATTTCTTAGATAAAGTATAATTTTGAAAGGACTATAATCTATTTTATTCTTTATCAACAATTGTTAATTAATGCTTACTTTAACGTTTTATAAAATGTATGATATGTATAATGGATTATTCTTGTCATTCTAAACAAGAACAAAAGATCATGCGGTTGTAGAACGCAATCTTTCTAAAAATAAGATTTTTTAAAAATATATCTTTCCTGTATGGAATACTTTTTGCATTCACTATTTTTTATTTTTGTATCATGAGGATATAATAAATAACATTTTTTAAAATAAATAAATAAATAAATAAAAAAAATTATAATGATTTCGGCTATGAAAATTGGTGCTGTACTAAGTGCACGATAATTTTCAAATATTAAATTAACATATTTAGTTATATATATTTAATTAATGATTTGTATACATGTTTCGGCTAACTTTTCAGCCTTCCTCGGTACGTACAGATGAAATCATTTTATACAGAAAGCGATGAGATAAAATAGACTATAGTTTTCTATAAGAAATGAAGAATAACCATCTCACATGAAAACATTGCAAATACTAATGTAATGGAAAATAAATACGAATACTGTAGCCTATTCTTATACCAAAAAGTTAATCAAGAAACATACGAATTATTAACTAAATATGTATGTTACAATTTAAATAATATTTGAAAATTATCGTGCACTTAGTACAGTGTCAATTTCCTTAATACAGTGTCATAGCCGAAATCATTATAATTTTTTTTTATATTAGGGAATTCGATTATCATTTGTTTAAATAAATAAATAATTATATAAATAGTAAGTATAGTTGTAAGCATAGTTGTAAGAATTTTGACCAATTACAAATAATAAGTGTAGTTGTAAGAATTAACTAATCACAATCAAATATAAAGAAAATATTCGATTGTGATATTTGTAATTTTGATCAATTCTTACAACTACTTATAACTTACGCAATTGTAGAATGGACTTTACAGTGTACTTCATAGAGGCATTACACAATGTTCGAGCGTCGTCTATTAGCTGAAAAATATCTGATCTATAGGAAATGAAATGTCAAAAATAAGATCCGACATTCCGAGACGAATCACATTGCACATTCTGATCATTTATTTGAAATCACAGTATCGCTTTCGAGTATTCTCGAGTGATATACAGACAAGACAATCAGTAAATCACGGTAAATACAGTTTTCTTATTAATCTGTGAGGATCATGAGATCTGTATACATAATTATGCACTTACAGTACAAGTTAATTATACCCCGCCCAACACGTTCTGCCCTCTCATTAGCCGTTTGTTATTCCATGTATCTTCAAAGATACAAAAAGAGATATAGCAGATCCAATCTGCTCCCAAGGCGATTATGAGTAATTAACGCGAAGTTACGCGTTAATTGTTAAAACTTTCACAAAATTAACTTGTCACGTTAAGATCTTAAAAACGTTATAAAGA
>Ga0157364_1001944_pt1 | contig 18497 bp, 6 predicted proteins | sample AttsexASBM2_FD_111476 | JGI IMG/M metagenome (GOLD analysis project Ga0157364, IMG submission 111476) | Fungus gardens microbial communities from leaf cutter ant in Ribeirão Preto, State of São Paulo, Brazil - Atta sexdens ASBM2 | ecosystem: Host-associated > Fungi > Mycelium > Unclassified ...
AGCTTTAGTGTTTAAATGATTAAATATTGAATTCATATATTATTTATCTAATCCTGCAAAGTGTGCATCAAATTTTCAGTCTTGAAACACAATTCTAACAGAGATAGAAGTAGTATATCATAAATTAAATTGACAAGCAATAAAAATATTAAGTTATAGAATTATCATTTTATCAGGAATTGTACGTTACATTCATTTTTCTTACGGCAATGTACAACAATGTGAAGAAGCGTGACGGCAACAATAGGTCGAAGAATAAGCCAGAGAAGCGGTAGAAAAACGGATAAAGTATCTGTTTTATTATTCCTCTTTGAGGCGTAAAGCTGTCCACTTAGGAGCAATAAGCAAGAAATCCCGACGCGGATGAAGAAGAGGAAATGTTCGACTTATAACCAACAGCGAGAGAATCCTCCTTTCTCTCCGTCTATTTTTTTGCTCAAGCGCCTCCAGTTTCCCCGCACTTGTTTCGATCCTTCCGTCGTTTCTTCGTTCCTTTAGTGGCAGCTCGTTAACTATCACCAGTTGGTTGCTATTTTCCAGCCATCATCGACGATACTATCTCTTCCTCTTTTACGTAGTCTCAGCAAGAAGCCCGCCATACTTCACTAGAGTACGAAAGAAACATCGTAAACGAAGTGTCGTAAACGCAATCGGAAGAAACGATTGTAGATATTTTATGTGCTCGCCGAATGACTATTCTATGTTATAATATAACAAAAGCAAGAAAAAAAATGATTACATAATTAATTAAGAAGGAGAAAATCGATTTTAATAAAATTAATTTAGAAGTCATTTAATAGCAATTCGTAGCTTTCATCACAATTAAACAAACGTAACATCTAATTTGACGATAATAATCTACATGTAAATTACATTCCTAAATTAATTTGCTCATATAATATTTGCGTTATGTTGGTCTGAAAATTTCACATTCGAAGGGATTAATATGATTGCCACAATTATTCTATAATGTACATACTCGCCCTTTGACATAGGGACAATGGAAGCTTCATTGATCACGCCGGAAATGATCGCACGGATGAATTTGAGAGAAAATGGTAAACCGCGTAACTACACGCCGCAGCTACGACGAATTGCTATTTCAATACTGGCTCGATTACTCTTCTGGATCGAGCTGCTGGAATTCGATTCTTCGGCGCGTAGTGGTGTACCGCGGCTGTGTATACCGCCCGTAACATTATTGGGTATGCGGCCGTGGTCGTATGTCTTTTTGCGGCGTACCTCCGTGCGCCGACAATAAAAAGCAACCGGAAGACGTGGATGGAGTGTAGAAAGGACGAACGACAATGCATCCAGCGGCGGCGACGACGGTGGCAGCCGGCGCTTCATCTCGTCTCTTTCTCCGACACACGACCGAAGTCATAGAAACTTTTTTCTTGCCACTAGCAACATGGAAGTGATCGAAGCAACAGTAGTCGAAACTTACTTATTTCCTGCAGGCTGCAAGAGCTTCGTAAATAGTTCGTTCTAGCGTCAAGGGAGCAGACTTCTTTTCCTTCGTGAGCGATAAACAAAGTGTCGGTACGAGATAAGTATCTGATATATTGGGACTGTGCGAGTAAATAAATTAAACGAAAGCTATTTTCTAAGAGTTACACGATGGACGAATGATTTCGCTCATTATGAATGAAAAATGGTGGTTTTTATTTTTAATATTCAAGGAAACAAATTCCTACTTCTAAATATTAGATTTTATCATCAATTCTTCCGATAATTACATTATTGTGTATAAACTCCTGTATTTTTCTTTACTATTATTATAAAATTAATTTAATTTTATAACAATAGAAATAACTGAATTATATAAACGAATTTTTTACAAATTAAATTATGCAACTTTTCAATAGAAGAACTGAAACAAATACGAACAATAGTAGTCATATAAAGATAGCGTCATAAATTTATTTTACTCTTCAATGCGATATTTATGATGTTATCATTCATTCCCTTCTTTTGTTCCAAAATTGTGGTTGATATGATAAAATATTTATTCCAGTTTACTAACATATCACCGATATATAATCAAACATCAGTAAATCATGCAAGAACTTTCTCGATAATGACGCTCGTTCATGTTCAATGCATCACGTGTTTCATTAGTCGGAGTTATCAGTCGATGAAGTGTCGTGCGATTTTGGTATCCAAAACCGGATGACCTTATCGTGGTATCTCAAGTGAGGCAGGGGTTTTGTCGATGCTCGTACGGAAGTTACGTACGATATCGGCGCGGAACCACCCGCGCTCGTCCAGTTCGTGTCGCCGCGTTTGGGGGTTTTATCTTGGCGAAGGGACGCTGGACGCCCCGGCGATAAATACCCGTTTGATATAATGGATGATGTATGTATTCAGCTGCAACGTAACGGTGGAAACAAATCCTATTCGTTTCACGAACAGTTCCGTCGCGGTTGCTGTACATGCATAACATCGATTGCAAATCTGTATCGCCGAAATTGATATTAGCGATAAATTTATACTCTTTATGACGACACGCCGATATCTATACATGCATACGTAACACACACCATATTTGCGTGCGCTCTTTGACTTATTTATTTTTCTATTCATAAATGGAATTTTAGTACAACAGTTGATACAATTCGAATGATAATCACCTGTAATATCAAGATTATTACAATTATTAATTGTAACTATTTTTACAACCTAAATGAAATAAAATGGGAAATTTGGCTCACATTCTTTACTTCTTTTTAATTTTTGGAACTATTATTATGCATTATTTATTATTATATTATATTTGTCATTTATTTTTATGTAACGGATTTGTATTTTTGCCTGAAATGCATTAACATAAATATTTGTTTGAATAGTACTAGAATATTTATTTGACACAAATAAATGTACATTCACCTATTATTATTCAAACAAATATTTATTAAAATTTAGTACATTTTTCCCATTGTCAGTGTCATGTTTGCGTTGAATTCAAATCTCAAATGGTTTTCTAATAAAGATTTAATATTAATTGATAATCTAAGAATTTGCTCGCGTCTCTTCATTTGCGATTTATTTTTATACTTCATAGATATTTTATTATCACGATCATGAGTATGTCTTTCATTAATAGCATTCCGGAGTGCGCTGGTATTGAGCTGGTAAACTCGCGACTTCAATCGTTCGCGATTCCTTCACCAGCCACCCCTTCGGCGAAATCCTTGCGAAATCATGCAGTAAGTGATCTCCTGATCCAGCCGTCGCGCACTAGACTCATAATTCTCCCGACACGATTTGGCTGGCTTCCATGGAAACACCGCTGTGGTGGAGTCCGAAGGATTGCGTGTACCACCGGGGTGATATGGGGTGCATCATGGGGTACGGCAATGTTATGCCTTGACTAGATGGTGCGCTTATGATTCCTCTCCGCCCCTCGATGCGACATTATGCGTACTATAACAACCAGCTTTACGCTATAAATAGCAATGTAATCGTAATACGACTTCCTCGATCGCTCGTTTAAAGCTGAATCAAAGTCTATTACGGATGTTACGGTGATTCGATTACCGCACACAAATGATATGCAGACATTAATTGAAATTAGTTGGTTGCTAGACTTAGAGATGACGGACAATTAATTGACGCTAATCAATTTTGAATTTTAAAATAGACTGTTACAAATAACGTTTCTATTTTAATTACTGTTATTATCATTATTGTCATCATCGTCATTATTATTGTTATTATTACTATAATTATTACGCTTTATTATTCATTTAGCTGCATTATTAATATTGTTAATAAAATGATTTGAAATAACATTACAATGTTTTTTGTCATTTTTCCTATTAATTTGCTTATTCTTGCTAAATTAATAAATTTAAAGTCTAGTATTTTGTATATCAATCTTGGGGTGTACTTAAAACTGCAACAGATTTGAGCATAAATGCGAACGATGAAACCATAAGTCACTGGAACGGTAGGGTGGGAATTACGGAACTCCGTGCAAAAGGGGTGTAATGCAAGTATGGTAACACCTAGCCGTGTTATATCTCGGCTAGACATGGCGGCTTATGATTTTGGCCAGAGACATCGTGCGTCATGCGGTAACCACCCTCGTCCTACTGCAGATTGCATCACGACCACGATATTTCCATTCATCTGATTGCATGACGTCGGTGGAAAATATCGCGGACTAATAACGCTATGCATGGTTGGCATATATTTGCAATGAAATACGTGCCGTGCAGTGCCGTAACAAATACATCCACAATCGACAGACAAACAAATACGCTTTGCACTGCAAGGTAAATACTTAATGTAAATGGCAGAATTACAGCGCTTACTGGTCGAATGTGGCGACGATAATTACATCGATAAAGCGTATTCTACGAATTGTGAACATGTTTGGTCTTTTCACATTGTCAACCATTATTCTCGATAACAGAAAAAAATGTTCGATCAATATCTTGATAATTACTTTATTTTTTCACCATATTCTTTCTATATTACACAGAAAGAACGGTTTTGCTTAAATATTTAACTAGATACAGATCTGAAAATTTGTGTTTAATCCATTAAAATAATTATGTAGGAGCTCAAGCTAATTAAAATTTTATCATCAACATTAAACGTTCTACATAATTATTATATTTTAATAATCCAATGAAATTATTTTTACTATATCTAACTAATTTTTTAGTTAAACCGTTCCTTCCGTGTATATTTATTCTGTGAATGACAGACTATAAGTAAATGATTTCAATTTTCCTCTATAATCTCCTAACTTCTCACTCTATATTTACTTTATTTTGGCCTTCAGTTACTCTACAATAGAAGTGTAACAGTAAGTAGAAATGACTGACAATGAGTTATAGACATTCTATTATGGAACAGCTTTGTATAAGCAAACACAGCCGATAAACGAGGGTGGTGAACGTCACGTAACCTTGTTTAGCGACGTGAAGGTCTGTTTATCCTGAAGAGAGAAGTATAGCAATTGTGCACGTCGATAACACGATGCGATTGTTATGTCTGATGGGCTAGACGAAGCTATGATTTCGATTCCGACTAGTTACATCCTGCGAGATGTAACAGCCATTCCCTCGGCGTGTCGTTAAATTCATTGCTGCGTCAAGCGAATTGCGAATTACGACTTTTCAATCGCGCCGCTATCCAATATATCGATACGAGTTATCTCGCATTAATAATTCGTGACGTTGCTCGGTATTAGCCGAATTAATTGTGTCCGAAGGCAATACGCTTAATGATTCTCATTATTAAAGTTTGTCGATATCCGTTTACTGGAACATGAGTATACAGCAATAATTTTTAGATAAAAAATTAATAAGTATGGACTGAAATTGTCATTATCCAGAATTGCTGATCTTTTAGGAAATATATTCATTCTTTCGATCTTCCCAAATTAAATGCACGTCGAAGCACCGATTAATATCGATGTCAGCTAACAAATTTATTGATTTTGATTTTAATTACATGCATATCTCTAGAAATGAGATGCTAACGAATTAATTAAATTTTAGGTTGATAACCTATGCTTCGATTGTGCGTAACTAAGTGAATTGTATTGTAAGTATTACATGCAATATGGTGAAATTAATTTCCGCGATGTACAGACCTAACTTTATTCGTTTGTTAAAACACTTAATAATTAATTTTTAAATATTTGGAATAATGCATATCCGTATCATGAGATTTAATGCCAATAATTCTGATCTTGTATAATTTGGTGCAATATATTTCAAACATTCTCTATCATATCGTCGCTGTATTTCGTTATAGAAATAAGAAACACTATTTTTCAGGAAGGATAATGTAAAAAGATCTCGCTTGTGTTCAGTTCCGACGGCGATAGTAATAATCAATATTTTATTCCTGTTAAGACGTTATTCCTGTACGGGATTCCTGTATTGATTTCATCGGTATTTCTTTCCGGTTTATGTCAGATTGTAAAATATTACGTTTCAATTTGTGTGACTAAAATCGAAAATCGTGAATCGTGACGAATTATGTTACAAATACTTACTAATATCAAACTAATATCAAATTAATATATCTTCGATATATCTTCGATAGATATTTAATGGCAATAAAAATTATTTAATAATCTAATTATTTTTACGAATTTATATTTTCTTTAGCTATCAATTTACTATTTCACAATTTAATATGATTCAAAATAATTACAGAGAGAGAGAGAGAGAGAGAGAGAGAGAGAGAGAAATAGATAACAATAATGTGCGTAGATTCATTCATTTGAAATTGCAAAATTAATTTAATATCCTAGTATATCTATTACAAAACCTTAACAGAGTCTCTCTCTCTCTCTCTCTCTCTCTCTCTCTCTCTCTCTCTTTCTTTCGACAAATAATATAATATCAAAAATTAATTTCCTCTAAAATATTCAGAGTTTATAAAAACATGTGTCATTTATATGCGATAAAATTCATTTTAATTAATTTTCAGCGCATCCAATTTCTATCAAATATGTATCAAATGCATGATAACATATTTGTTACGTGGAGATATTCAGGAAGCCGGTCGGCCACATTGGAATTCGCGGCAATACATTATTAATAATAATCCCGTCCTGGGCGGTGTGACCGCGAATTTCAGGCAGGTGGCGGGTGTCACGACGACGATCGAGCCATATTACAATTTGCTCTTTGATGCCGCTGGCGGCGGGGAGATCCGGAAAGCGTGTGTCGGACGAAATTTTCGAGGTGACGAGAGTGCGATGCGACGTGCAAATAATACGCATATCGTCCGCGTGTCATGATCGAACGTGTGTCGGGCTTTGATGATGCAAAATCGATACCGCGGACATCATTATCGGGGCTTAACGACGTCGGGCGTCGCGCGTCGCTGTGCAGAACGCGGATCAGTTTTGTCGGGAGTCGCGTCGTCAGCCAATTAACGTAACGACGACGCGACGATTAACGCTTGCCGCGTGCAATTTGTATGTATATATGTGTACATGTTTATGTATACACCCGTCCGAATCCTCGTTATCTCGATCGACACCGCGTTGAAACGATATGTACTTTACTATAGTACTCGGCTCATTTCGCTGCCACTTTGCCCTTTCTCCGAATATTTTATGACTATCGTCTTTATGAATCCACCATCGCGATATTTCGTTCAATATTAAATCGATGTCTTGTATGAGAAATTCTTGTGAGACGTTGATCAAGCGTGTACTCGCGAATATTTTTCACATTTCTTTTCAAGAAAAGCGAACAAAAAGCAATAGATCTGTTCGCGTTGCATGTACCTTTTGAAATCAGTATCTTCGTTTTCTTTCTTGTCAACGTACAAATATTTATGTATATTATACATTTACTTTTAATTATTTCTTTTTAAATGTATACATTTTTAAATTTCAAATAACACGAATCTGATGTTTTATGTTTATATTTCTCATTCACGATTTCTATTCATGTTTATTCTTTCATTATGAAACTACGTAAAAAAAACTTTTTGTAGAACGATGTACAATAAAATGACGATGTAATAGATATATTAGCCAGCTTGGAAAACATATAAAGAGATATATAAGTATAAGTATAAGTATAAGATATATAGTATATGTTGACCTTACAAAGTTATATATCGATCGAATCAATGCTAGACCAAGAAATACTTTTATCACTTTATTGTTGTATCGTAAATAATATCCTTACAGGTTAATTTATTGGTTTAATTTCATTATTTGCATAACAAAAAAATGTAAAAATTTTAGAAACTAATAAATATGATAATAAATATGATAATAAATATGATAATAAAAAAATCTATGTATATATCTGAAAATGAAAAAGAAACATATATTTTTAAAATCTTTTAATATATTTTTATGAAATATTTCGAAACATGCACACCACAGGCGAAATCCCTTTGTTTAGACAAATTATCGTTTTTTATCGAAATTCCTTTTTATTACTCAAAGCTCTCGATGTTTTAAATAAGAAAAGCTAAGATTCAATGGACCGATCAGTTAATGTATACGTTACATTTACACATTAAACAGTTCTAACATTATTAGCCACAATATTATAAATACGGATGTATGGCAATTATAAATAATAACGTCAAGCGAGCGCGAGTGATAATTTGAAATTATTTAATTACCTTTAGTGATAATACAAAGGATCGTTTGTTTCTAGCATTGCGTTACCGAGAAATTGCATTTGCGATTAATCCACCAGTTGGGAATTATTGATCATCCTGCCACGGTAATTATCGGTGTTCTGTATTCGACGTGTCAAAGGGTTAATCACGATTCATACTGTACACGATGAGACGGAAACGCGACGATATGAAATTTTGTACTGTTTATGGCTTTGAATTCACAGAATTCCACCTAATCGATTCGTATTTCAATAAATGAATCGGTTATAGACGCTTCGACTGCGTGTTGCCAACTATATCTCCATCGAATTTAACAAAGTAGAGGATTAGTCGTGTGTAATCCAGCTTTGTTGGAATTATTCAGAGAACTCCAGAATAGAGTTATTTAATATCAAATCCTGGATTAATTTATGTATTATTAACTATATATTACTAACAATATAATTTCTTAATATAATTCTCTCTACTATCTAATTTTAAGAGATACATACTGAACTGACTTGTATTTTATTGTTGATGTAAGCGCTAATTAAATTATTTTAACTAAATAAATACTTGAATAACAATTGATATAATAATATACAATTTTATTTTTAATTATTTAATTTTCAGTTTAATAATAAATTTAATTTTAACTTTTATTCCGTATAATTATTCACGAAGAGGTAAATAAATTTTAATTATCATATTAAATCTATGTGTAATAGTTATTATATTATATTGTTATTTAATAATTACATAATACAATAAAATAAAATGTGTTCTTTAATTTGAAGATTGTAGCCAGCATATTTCCGGAAATTGATATGAGATAAGTACATCACGATAAAGCGCGCACAGTATATTGTTTTGTATCTTTCCATGCGTCTATACCGTGGCAATCCTTGTTCTTCCAGAACAATCGATCCATCGTACCAGGAAGTAGAAGGTACTTTACAGTAACTACGGGGCGACAAATTATTCAGTACACGACGATGTCTCCGCGTTAACGATGAATGCAAGCCGTTAGATATTCGTGTGATAGGACGGCTCGAGCCGAGACAGCCGTAAGAATTTTCGATGAGGTCCGTAATCGCCATCCGTGATTTCCTCCACTCGATAAGCAACAGATCTGATAACGACGTTTCCAGAAATTGCGCTATTTGTATCTAGGAATTTATCGTAAATTTATGCTGTTGACTTACAAACAAGAGAATTCACTTTAACATGTGCGCAAATCGCGCAATTCGAAATGGCGTATCAAAAATCAGTTACACACGAAAAAAATAATTTTGCTGATATACCTTCTAATTTAGCTCGATATAGATCTGAAGATAATTTTGTTTGGACTATAAAATTAATTATGGAGAACGCTACTGATTGCTAGGATGTTAAAATAGCATTATTATCAACATTTAAGCGACCTACATAATTATTTTCGTAGTCCAAAATTATTTTCAAATCTGTATCTAGTTAAATTTTTAGATACTTCAGCAAAACTATTTTTTCCATGCAGTTTGTCGGAAGAGACAATACTTACATTAAAAAAAAAATAATTTGAACGATAATTACTTTATATTTTATTAACTTTTTTATTTTATTTCGGTCGTACTATTATACTATGAAAATAGCAAGTATATTTGATTTACAAAGATAGTTTTACATTTATTTTCCGCTTACTTCTTATAGCTCTATAAATTGGATCAAGTATTGAGAATTTCTAGGAATTTTATAAAATTCCTAGAAAAAAGATAATCGCGGTAATGAAATGGTTACGCGATCGAAGACTTCACAGAAAGAGCTCTACTTTGTCAGTAGTTACGGTGTGACTTTAGTCAGCCGCTTGCGGCGAGACTCGACGACGATGTCTAGACCACTCGCTCGCGGCGACCTTGATTATCGAAATCGATTTCATTGGCAAAATTCAGGAATGAAAGATTCTTACCCAGAGCTGCTCATCGAGTATCCTCAGAAGGATTCGAAAGTGGTTCGAAAACGGATGAAAGCGGTTGGTTCGCTAGATCTCCCGTCCCGACAATGACACTCCCTTTTTTCATCGTTTCTACTTTGCTACCTCTCCCATCCCCAAGTTGAAGCCTGTGGGAATTGGGGATTTGCGGTTTACCGCAAGGGAGTGCCAGACGCAAAAAACAAATGAACGGACCGCCGGATGAGTAGAACATGGAATCCGGTGGCTAGCACTGTCTCTCTTTTACAATTTACCTCTATTTCTTCCTTGCTGCCTTTGGTTCATCTTTTTCAAAGCTTGATACGTGACAGCGCACACATCACTCGGTTATTTCTTCCTATTCCTTCCTATTCTATCCTTCGGATGTACGCAGCACGATAAATTTCAAGCAAATGAAAAGAAAACAATTGTACGTTAAAGATATACCTAACCCTTTGTCTTTTTACGGTGTTCCATCAATCTTTCTGCTTTGTGTAGAGAAGCACATGCTATGCTTAAGCATCGCTGGCAGCTGTTCTTTATTTTATCCGCTTGTCTCGCAATTTTGCAATCTACGTGGAAAAGACGAAATCTCCTCGGGGAATAAAAAAAATTTTTACTTTATTTTTACAATTCCAAAAATTACGAAATTAAAAATTACGTATAAACGAATACATGAATCGTTATACTTTTTTATTACTAAGCACAGAAAGTTCAGTTTGGAAATATCTAAATGAAGTCGTTAATCATGCATGCACATACGCTTTTAGTGAATCCACGTACCGAAAGTACGAAGGTCCATCAAGACTGTAACAAAGGAACGAAAAGGAATATCACCGGTACGCATTTATGTGCAGCCAGGTAACTTGCTTGACGAAAGGAATCGCTTACAGTTTTCTTAAAGTATATCGTAAAACAGTGCCGTTAAAATCGATCAGTCATATCGTGGTTCCTTGACTGCAGTCGCTCGCTCGAAAGGGTCGATTTCGTCCTTATTGCCAATGTTCGGGAATAAAGACGAATTCGTTTACCGATGCGATAAAAGACTACGCGGTGAAATAAGCACGGACTGAATTCATAAAATTACAGGCGGACCATCAAGCGGATTGAAGTGTTGCGGCTCTAATTGAGTATCCCCATTATGCTACAGCGCTACGTGATTTGCTAGAGTGCACAATAAGATCTTGGCAGTTTCTGTGATAAATACGATGGTACCACGATGAAAGCAATATACGCATTATTAAGTAGTGTAGCGTAGCAAATTACTTTATACACCGTTGGAAAATTGATGTTAAATTTCACACTTTTCAGTGTCCCAAACGGTCCACTCTAATTTATGTGTTAATTTAACACAAGATGAATATGCAGAAGATAACACAAATATTATTTTAAAAAATAAATACAAAAAAGATAATATTGATAGTTTGTAAATAAATCGTGAAAGCATTTTCTTCAATACAATTAACAATTTTTTTTTATAATATATTTAATTGTATTTATCATATATTTTATTTATTTCTCTTAGAATTTACATTTTAAGACATATTCCTTTTATTTGTTCATATTTGCTTATAAATTGTTAATTCGACATTATGAAATGTTGAATATCAATTTAATACAAACTATTTAAATAATATAATCACATTATGCTAAATTAATACTCAAATACGTTAAAAATTCAACATAAAACATTATTAATACGGATTTGAGTGGATTGTTTCCAACACAAATATGAAATGCTTTTTTACTGTGCAGTGTTCATCTGGCTATGCTCATCTGTCCATCCGATTGTTTATCTGCACAATTTCTCAAAATGGCTTAATTTTTTTCAAATTTCATTTTCGATAATATTGGATTGTCCGGAAAGTTCGTGTCGCAAAAGATTTAAATTTAATAAATGTATACTAAAATTTAAATCTTCTGCGTTTCAATTTTCTTTCAAAATCGGCACGAACTTTCCGGACAACCCAATATAAATATCCAAGGATTTTAGCTTCCATCGAAGCAAAATATGAGTTCAAATTTATTGATTATGAAGAGATGAAAAATCAAAGTTAATAAAATTTTCAGTAATATAAGATAAATCAAACATCTTAACTTTTTCAAATTCTAATTTTTCGTTACACTACACTTCAATAAATCCTTTCGATGTAAATCCGTTGTAACGATTTATTCTGTTCAGCAAATGGTAGGCTAGAAAATTATCAAAAAACAACTCTCGCTTATCAATAACGATTGGATTACGTGGGGTGAACCAGTTAAGCTCACATGAGTTTTCACGTCATTAAGCACGTCAATGTAATTATGTAATTCAAATTTGAATCAATGTGTGCGCGAGTTTGACCGGAAGCGAACCGTGTGTAAGATTGAAAGGCAGGTGAAAGCATTGGCGATGAAACTGGTCTGTAATGGTGACTGTTACGCGGTAGTGGAATGCGATCCCACGACATAATTCTGCCTTACACACTTATTTATTTGACAGCTGAGGAAATTATATTTCTCTGCCATTTAAGTTTGCATGTTCTCCGTTTATCAGTCTGAATAGGAAACCTACTTCTGTTTCATCTTCGAATCCTACTTTGTGGTGTCTTTTGCCGCAAGAGCCTGATCCTCGCTCTCTTCCCGAATGAGCGTCTAAGTTCGAATCCCTCAACAGGAACAGAAGGAAAAGGGTGAGCATCACTCGTCCGTCCTTCTCTTATCCTTCAGTGATCCCTTGCAATTTCAGTCTGGCTTAATCCCTTGATGGTAATACGATCCCGATTCTACGTACGAAATGCTTGCTGACACTAGACCGCAGCATCGCTGACAATGGCATGACGTGCTATAATATTACTTCGGTGGAAAGATAATACGCTATCGATAGAATTCTTCTTGCCGACATTTATCTTAATAAGATTATTAATGCTAATATTATTAATGTTACATTGCAATTTTAACGAAGCACATTGACAGTAAATCTGTAAAAATGATATCTGTTAGATATGTTCATAAATTATGCGACACAATTAATAATGTGAAAATATAATTTCACTAACAATGTCCATAAAATTTATAATAATATAATAAAAAATCAATAATTTATACAAGTTAACATACTGCTGCGTATTACAATAGTAATACAATGTCTATCGATCATAAACACCACACATAACTAGAAGAGGATACGTAAGCTAATGATACGCCTACTTGCCACTCGATCGCATTACAGTCGAGAGTTTAATAGAGCCACTCGACATGATGATCCATACACCGAGGGTTGAAGTGTATCGCGGCGACCCGATTCTGACGTCAAGCTTGAAATGCCACGGTCGTAATCACATCTCTTAAAGAGAATGAAGCGAATTGGCATTCGAAGTGTCGTCGGGTTTAAACGCGGTCATCGTCGAGTTACCACGACGAAAATATGCCGTCGACGTTCGGTATTGCATGAACGAGTCGGAAGGTAAAACATCCGAGAACCGACGCAATGAAGGAGTTTAACGAACTTACTGAAGCACGTCGTAAAGCTTTGCTCTCCCGCGATTGTCCCTAGCTCGTTTCCGCGAATCGGAATGCGAGGGAGGTAACTCTGAAGGAGAAGCAAAGGGCGGAACAGCGATGAAGAAGTAAAGAGAGGTACAAGCTAGTTTCTACTGATCGTAATTGGATTGAGGAACACCGGATTGCGAGCGGAATTCAACATTCCCTGATTTTTGTTTTATGACGATATCCTATAGCTGAGCTTCGTGAAAGTACAGAAATTAAGAGTTTCTTCGAAGTTTGGCACAGATAACTTAACATATACACACACACATATATTAAATAATTAAATAATCCTAATAATATGATCATGAGTACATCATGAGAGAGAGAAAGAGAGAAAAAATAATTGTTGTATTCAAAAATAAATATAATACATAACACTAATTATTATAATTTTAAAGTAATAATTAAAATACGACCCAATGTTAATTAATGCGTTAAAAGTAGATAAAAACTTATAATCAAATATATGTCTATTTCTAAAGTTAATATAGACTTTAATGTCGGTTTAATTTTCTTTTTATCTTTTTCCAATTCTTAGGGAAAAAGATAAAATTAAATTAATTATGTAAATTATGTAAATAGAAAAGGACGGAAAAGGTAGTCAAATATACCTATATTTAAATTTTCATTTTTCTATATAAAATGTGATTAGCATGGAAAGAACGATTTTGTTGCTAAAAATTTAGATATAGCTAAAAGTCTGAAAATAATTTTGTTAGATAATCAAAATAATTATGTAGGAACTTAAGCATGATGAGCAATATTGCAAAAAGTTTTGACATCCTAGAAATCAATTTTGAGTATCTTATATTTTCATAATCCAATAAAATTTATTTTCTGATCTGGGTAAACTTTTAACTTAAACAGTTAAATTAAAAGCTTTTTTTTCATATATCAATAGCATTAAAATGTATTAGTGAGCAATCATAAGAAAACTTTAGAGAATTGAATATGGTTATCGATGAAAGAATAAAACGCGAAAATTAAACGCATGTATTCAATTGCATTAAATTTCCAGGCGGTAATTAATTTTACGGCGATTACACGTGTATAATCGTGAACCAGAAATTTTGGCCGTTGCTGTACGCGGAACAGACGCGTGTTCGTCCGTGAAATGACCATTAGATCCAGCTGGACCGATACATCTACGCAGAATTCCAGAACAGGAGCCGCGGTAGACGGCAAGCTAAGCCTCCCCCCACCCCTGCCCCCGCCACATATGTGCGAGGCAGGTACATGTATATATACTGCGCGTATGTATCGCTCTCAAACGAACCGGCATCACGCCATCAGTGTAAATAACTTTTCGCCCATCTAGGATATGCGACAAATACCGCGATACGTGCACACAATGTAGAATGGGTAATAAATATAGATCTAGTCGTATATGGGTAAATCATTAATGTGTTGATAAGAGCCAATGGCTGATTAGACAATAATAAAAATTGAATAATAGAAACAATTGATTTTAATCATGCTAATGAAACACATCAGTTACATGCAATAAATTAATAGAACGGAAATGTTTTATCAATAGGATTATATGACATCCGGGAAATAATGTGGATTATGCATATAGCTAAAATAACTCATTAGATAAAAATTAATTGTTAATATTTACGTAAAAATAGAAGCTGTCAATAATCAGTTTCAATGTTTATTAATTATTAGATAAAATTCATTTATCATTCTTATCTCAGTAAATAAAATATATTCCCCAAATAATTTCATATATTAGAATATATTTATAATAATATAAATTCATCGCTCTATAAAGGTATAATTTACATAAAAACATATATCCACACAATAGTTACCACTAAATATTTTTCTTATGTAAATTATATTATATTTTCAAAACCAAGGAACGGTGAAATAAAATGACATCTAGATATTATGATTATATATTGATTAGAATTTATAAATATGTACTAAACTTAATTTATAGATTAGATACAAATTATTAAGAGATGATTCATTTAATAAAAATCTCATGTGATAAACTTGCTGGATTTAATGTATGTAAGTGTATATTCAAATTTGCACTATTAAATTATCCATCTTCAGAATTCTATCAACAGTTTATTCGGTAAAGTGGCAGGTATAATTGGGCTAACCGGCGATAGTTTATTTCTCCTCTGACTGTATGGCTCGAACATATCCGCAATGTAATTTCAGATAACCGACACGCTTGCGCGCGCGAAAGCGCGATCTGAACCACGGCTGTTCCAGAAATACATAATTTACTGGCCGACGATGCATTCTGCGCGACCAGATTCGTTACGGGCGCATCCGTCATCGTTCGTTTAACCGATCGACCGATCCCGGCACGCGACGCATGGTGATTAATCATGCAAATTCGCCGGCGCACAATTGGTGCGCCGGACAGGGACACCGATAAAGCCCGGCTGGCGACTGTAAAAAATTCATAAAATACTCTTCCGTACCAAGTAGCGCGGCGCCAACGGTTTCGTCGATCGATATTGAAATGTCGCACGCGGGTCTACTTCAACGGGTAGCGGGGAATAGAGGGTCGTCGCGTCCCAATGCTCACGCGACACAAACCGTCGGCCGCTTCTCTGTATGCGTTTCTGTCATGGGGTGTCTCCACTATTTCCATGCGCCGCTTCAATTTCGTCGGTTTCGTATGCTCGGGCTTGCTTAAATTTCAGAGCACTACTCCCACTGGCGCGTCGTGCATGTCTCGCACCTCTTTCGCACCGCGAAATCGGCGCGACATCCGATATACATTGCGTACGCGAGAAACGTGTTATCCGTCTTTCCAGAACACGTTGCGATACGAGAGAAACCGGGATGAGTGTGTGAATACTAAAGCAATCATGCTAAACTAATAGTCGCTTCATATTTATCTAACAAACGGAATACAATAGAATGGTTCTAATTTAAAATGCCTCGGAAATCTGTAATAGTATTAAAATAACAATCTGTAATTTAAAATTTGTAATAATATTACTTGTAATAATATTTTTGTATTAATATGTAGACGGAAAAAACGATTTTGTTGAAATATCTCAAAATTAAGATATTACAGATACAGATCTGAAAATAATTTTATTAAGCCATAAAAATAATTATATAAGAAATTCAAGCATAATGAGCAATGCGGCAAAAAGTATCCACAGCATTTTTTCAGCAACTAGCGTCCTACATAATTATTTTGATAATCCAACAAAATTTTAGTATCTAGTTAAATTCTTTTTATCTAGTTAAATTTTTAGTTGGATACTTTAGCGAAATTGTTCTTTCTTACTATTAATTAACAATATCCAGATATTACGAGAACATTGGAAAATACAATACATAAATATAAGCTGTATATTTTTTCAATAATACATTAATATATTGTGAGCCATGAGCTTCCTTTAAGTCTTGCAAGTAAGTATGTATATAACAGAAGTGAGGCTTGAAAGTTCTACGACGCGGGATTCGCCGTTGGTAAGAAGCCGGAGAATCGCGAGGCTTTTCACAATGAAAGATTTCTCGTGCGTCTACTCGCTAGTTGGTGTAATAGCTTTTTAGTTACCTCGCATACAGCGTATTCGAGGGTCTGACGGTTTGGAGTAGCAATTACTCCACAAACTTACACCGCGCCGGTGGCGTGGGCGAACAAGTGGGCATTCAACCGCGGGTGCGCAGCCAAAACAATTCCCGCGTTCTTGAAAACGCTTTTCGCAATGTGCTGCGGGGAAGAGTTATGGGAAAATTTTCTGTATCCCGACTCGTGGTCGCGCGCTTACCTCTACTAACTTCCGGCGTGGAGCTTTGATTCATTTCCGCGCTTCCTGAAATGTATCAGACATAGAACGAGAAATATATATCAGAGATAGAACGAGTTTCTCTTATCGTATAACTTTGTAATTAATAGAATCACAAATTGTATGTAAATTGTTTTATCTGGTAACGATCGAAATTCGTTAATTGGAACTTGTTAGGTATCAGAAAAATCTCGAGTCTTTCTTCCAATCCTCTCGTTTATATCTCGCGGTCTCGTAGTTGGCCCATAACACGTTGGAGAGATCTCGTGCGACCTCAACGAAGCACTTGTATTATCCTCCAGCACGTGAAACCGTGAACAAGATATTACCGGCGGAGAAGTAGCATGCCAGACACGTTACATTTCCGGCGCATTATCGCCGACAAGGAGTTCAGAGTTTAATGCGTTTTCCGACTTCTACCGTCTGCTAACGCGGTCCCTGTCGCGAGTCTCGTGCTTTATCCGAGATGTCTAATTATGAGTCACATTTTTCAACGTTGAGACCTCTTCCAAGACTTATCTAATCGCGAGTACCTGCCAAGGGTGCACGAAGAAGAGTCATGTAATGCGGTTTGCAGCCTGGCAAGTTAATTTCGCTCGACGATTCCACACGCGTGCACATGTTATATTTTAACAGGACAACGATGCAACGTAAACAAGTTTCCAGCGTTAAAACTGCCCCGTGGGCACTGACCGACTTCGGGTACTCGGATGTGGCAAGAACATCACAGTGGGATCGTCGACTTAACGACTAGTCGTTAAAAAGCTTATTGCAACTGTCCCGTGAGAATAAATACCATGGAAATTATTAACTTTGGCATAAAATAAATAAGTGTTTAAAATCACAGAATGATTAATTCTTTATTATTTACGTTAAAAAAAAGAACAAATGAAAATACAACGCATACGTGAAGTGCATAAATTTTCTCAATATAAGCATATTATTTAGTAGACTTTTAGAAATTTCCTAGATGATTTGATTGCATTTACACCATCAGTGACATAAAATACAAATCTCCTAAGAAATCAAAAAACTGTGAAAACTTGGTCAAAGTAAATCTGGCATTCCGTGATTTGATGAAAGACAAGTTAAACTTGAATAAAAGGGTTAATTAAAAAGCTCGTCAAATGCCAAGAGCGCAA
>Ga0157364_1001945_pt1 | contig 18491 bp, 11 predicted proteins | sample AttsexASBM2_FD_111476 | JGI IMG/M metagenome (GOLD analysis project Ga0157364, IMG submission 111476) | Fungus gardens microbial communities from leaf cutter ant in Ribeirão Preto, State of São Paulo, Brazil - Atta sexdens ASBM2 | ecosystem: Host-associated > Fungi > Mycelium > Unclassified ...
ATGATTCCGCAGCAGTTTTCTTCAAATGAAAACAAAAAATTAATGCTGTCCGCGAATGCTCTTTATTTGATACAAATTTCGTCATATTAAACACAGCAACACAATACTATGCAAACATTTTTCAATCAAATCACTTTGCGCGTTTGATGGTATAAAATAAAATGGCGTATAATGTTAAATCTTTGTACTTCACACTGTATTGATGCGCCATCGATTTCTCAAATCGTCATTTTATACTTGTATACCTGGTATATATCGTTTTAAAATGATGGAAAATAAGGTTAGCGCGTTGTTATGCACAAATTTGCTTTAGTTATGAGCACACTTGCAATATGCATTTGATTACTGTCCTTATCTTTATCCCTTCCTCCCCGATCAGTAAATAGTCGTAAAGGCATGTAAGAGAAGGATGAAAATAGGCTTCATTAGGGATAAGGATAGTTTCTATACATTTTTATAAAATTTTATAAATGTTCTAAATCTTATTATTTTGTTTTATTTAAATTCTCTTTATTTACAAATGTCATTCAAGAAACTTTAACATATTTTTTCTCGCTTCACGATTTCAATATGGTCGCGATAATTATTGAGGAGTCTTAATGTCTAAATTCGTATAAATCACGAATATTTTTCGTTGCGTCGATATTGAGGAATACACTCGTTTGTAGTGCGCGGATAACGCATAGAGCTTAAATGAGTCTCGCGAGGCGTGGTAGTATCGCGCGCTATCATTAAAGCGCCACTCGCGCTGTTAATTAATTGATTAACAATTGATCGTATGACGATTGAATATGTATGCAGCGGACGCGGATGCGCAGGTAGGGCGAAAGATAGGCTCGACAAGGGCGCTTTAACGTGATAGGAGACGAGAGTGGCGACGCCGTGTGTAAGAGAGCGATTGCTTGTGATAATGAGTCATTAGCGGCGAGGACACGAGAGCGTGATATTGATGCGTGCGATCGATGTGTATATCACGATATAAAACATATATGTCAACGTGTTGTTGATTGATGCCAATTATAATGTACCTACCAATATTATATAAAAAGAATTGCTCTACTGTAATCGTAAAAATTTTTATATACGTGATGATAAAGGGGAAACTATCACAATAACACTTTATAAATCGTCATTTAATTATACATAGAAAGGACAATTTTGCTGAACTTCTTATATTTATAAAGTAAATTTAGATAGATATATATATTGATTCGAAAATAATTGTATTGCGCAATCAAAATAATTTATATAGAATGCTCAAATGATTGCTAGAATATCAAATTGTTTACATTATCGTCATGCTGCAACATCCTATACAATTATTTTAACACATACTTTATCTAAGAAACGTTTTTAGCATATAAAATGTCTTTTGAACATCTTTAAAAGGTCTCTTAGAAGTTCGTTATAGGGTAAGATTCATTCGGGATTGAGCACTGCAGATAATATGAGTACTGTTTATATTTCTGTAACGGTTGATACTAGTAGTGCCAACTGTTGTAGAAAGATGCATCTATCTTCGCGACATTCTAATATGCTGCGAAGTTTGATTTAAATTTATACACTTTGGATATTTATCATATTAAATAAATAAATAAATATATTATTTTTTTACTTTTTACGTTTTTTCCTCTAACTTTATAAAATCTCCAATCTACATTGAGATAAGATATTTTGTTCTGCATTAATATTTGTAAAGTAAACAATATTGAATTATTCTAACTTCATAAAGTCCTGAGATTATTAATTAATCCCCATTATTGATTTATTAGACACGGGAGATTTTCGGATAAGTATTCATGGTCGGGTATTATGAACATCTTCATTATTTCTTATCGTACACTGAAAAAAGAGTCTGGCAAGAGATCAACTATATTAATGAGTGCATTTCTTTAGAAATATATTGCGACAGTATAGTAATAAACAGGCAATGTTAGCAGTACTAGCAATACTCTAGCAATATGCTAGCAATACATAGTGGTACATAGCAATACATAGAATAATAATATTAACAATACAATACCCTGGTAACAAGTTGATGACAAAATGACGACAAAATGATATAGTTTGCTATCTGGGTAGCAATTCTAACAATAAAGTATTGTATTGCATAATTAGTAATTACTGTACATTAGAGTACATTTTTAGCAGTGGTTGACTCCTTTAGAGTTTGGTAATAACTATTAAATGTATGATGAAATAAATCAAATGTTTGATTAATGTAATAGATAATGTTATTTCTACAAATATTTAATAAATATTATCAAACTGTTATCATTTGATAATATGTATTAAATATTTGTAAATGTAACATTATTTTTGGTTATATTAATCAAACATTTAATTGATATTTGTTCTAATATGTTTCATATATATATTTCATTTCTGCAATTTAATTTCTTACAAAAAATTTCCTGTGCTCTATTATCTCTAAGAATGCTTATATTAGCCTATCCAGAGAGTAATATGAACTGAGCAGATAATAAGAGCACTTGTCACCATTTCAACATTTGCATTAAAATAATCAATTTCAATACTAAAATACATAAAACATCAACAAATCTATCAAATGGTATTTTATTCATTTTTTTATTCTTCAATATGCTAGATATATCAAAATGTTTCCTTAAGGAAACTAAATGTTGCTCATAATATCCGATCCTATCCTATAAGAATGATTTAACATTATTTAAAATTATTTGCTCATTTTTAATATCTCAATGGGTCACATATTCGTAACTAAGAAGGAAGCATTTGATACGTATCTACATTTTTTTAAATCTATTTTGTAACATATAGAACACTGTTTTTGCAATATGTGAATTTGACATTTATTATAATATTATAATAATATTGAGAATGACCCGAACAGTATCGAAACGTTTGTACTTTTTACTAATCTAATTTTAGATATTAAACGTTAATTTTAATTGGTTCGTAGCTTTTGTTATTACCTACTTTTAATTTATATCAATTGAGTCATTCTATTATTTATAAAATTATTTTCGTTTGTGTATATATATTTAGAAGTTGAGATACAATGTTCATAACAAACATATGCGCTACGCTCAAAGGGAATCATTTAGCATCAGTGTTGCCAAATTAAAAATTGTGTTGCCTCCTTGCGATTTATCTCACCCATTCCTCTATTGGTTGTCATCTTTAGAGAATTTCGATTCTGTTTCAATATCTACAATATAAAATACTCAACAAACAAAATAACTTGAAATAAAAGCAATAGCCCACAATTCATCTCCTTGATTTTATCGATTCAATATCATGCATGCTTGAATAGAGAGTTGGTCTACTCCAAAATTTTGTCAGGCAATCCGCCGTCATATTATTATTTGATATGTGCTGTTCTTACAAGAATGTACTTCTTTTAATAGCTTCTCTAGAACATAAAGACATTTTCTATTCATTAATATGGATTTTGTCTTGAAATTTCCATCGTTTTCTAATCTGACAGCGTTCAAATTATCACATCAATTCTCTCGTCATCTCCTCTGACAATCCGATCTCTTGTAATAGTTTGGAGGTCCACGTAATTTCTTTCACTCCTTCCAAGTTCATCCAACTCGTTTTCTATTGAAGATAACGTAATCACTGATTGCTTCCAGCTTCTTCAATGGATTAGATCTCCATTTCTTTGTATCAGTATTCCAGTAAACAAATTAACATCCTTGATTCTATCCCATGATGCATCAACCTCGCATTCGATTTGATTAATTGAGTTTTATCTTTCGAACTCCAAGCAATAATTAATAATTTTTTTTAGATCATAGATTCTCTTTAGCGTTGATATATGCATGACTCTTGGATCACTGTTGAATTGCAATAAATAGCTCAGCGCAAAAGATAGATCTGATCTAGTATACACGTTTAGATATCTAAGTTGTCCCATCAACTCTATAAATTCAAGCATCAATCCGTTTATTCTCTTCGCATACTTCCATCTTGATATTCATGTCGATGTCACAGCATTACATTCTTCTGTCTTATATATTTCAAGTAGTTTTTTCATATATTTAATTTTTAATACTTTTTTAAATGCACGTATAATTTTCCTTCTTCTTGAATTGCATATCTAATACTGTCCTAACTTTCTCTATCCTTAATGTCTATATATTATATATGTTTATATACTATCTTATTTTGTTCATATAGTCTTTTTCGAATTATCGCTTGATACGGTCGACATATCATCCACGTAAACATCGCAGTACAAAAATCTCTTCTTTTCTTTTGCAAAACAGGCATGAATCCTCTTTCGATTGTTTTAATCGGAAGTTCTATTCTTCAACTGAAAAAAAATACTCGTTTTACCTTTCGGCCTATTTAAAATCATATGTGCTCCTTCTTAATTTGCATGCTTATTTTTTATTTGAAGTCTAATCGATATCTCTATAAAAATTTTTTTCTTTCAGTTTTGTAAAAATGCTGTTTTTACATCGTAGATCCTCATTTTTCTATTTTCTTGCGCGCTTATACTGAAAACAATCTTATGTTCTGCCTACCGAGGCAAAAATTTCTAAGTCTCTCTTGGAGGATTCTCGTTGTCCACATACCAATGCAACCAATTTGGCTTTCTCTATTCTGTTCTTGGATCTTCTCTTATATTAAATATCCACTTACATTTAATTATCCTTTTATCTTTTGGACATGGTACGATGTCCTATACTTTATGTACTTTCTTCCATTGACTTCAACTCTTCAATCATGACTTGTTTTCAATATTCCTAGTTGTTCGAGTTCTTTGCTTCTCCAATTGTTTTTGGAATTTGTTTATCCTTAATTAACATCGTCGATTGATTATTGATTTTTTATTCTTTCTGATCTTTAACATCTTCATTTCCCGTTGTTTATTCTTTTCATTTTTTATCAGCTGTTTTCAAATACTTCGCTACTCGTCACATTATCGCACCTGAATCTAACAGTCATACATGACCTTAAGATTCATCAAGCATATCTCTTTTCTTCTTTATCATTCGGTACATGTATTGTATCTCTTACTAATAACATCATCTCATCTGAGATTTTCAACGTAACCTCATTCCATTCTTATCCGTCCTCATTTTCTCTTGAATTCTCTTTAAATTCTCTTTAAATTCTCGCGATGTATACTTCTTTGATTCCTTGCATTCAGTTGCTATGTGATTGAATCCTTGATAATAATTAAAGCATTTTTGCGACAATCACTCGACAAGTAACCCTTCACCTTCTACCGCAGTTATAACATGCAAAATTATTTCTCGATTTCTCTTTTGCTTTTCTCACGTACTCATCTTTCATAATTTTTCTTTGTTTTGCTTGATTCTTCTTAATTCTTCTTGTTTCAGCGTATATGTATATTATTGATAGTAATCTCCTTTTAAATTTCTAATTATCGTACATTTTGATCAAATTTTGGCCTTAATCCTCTAATGATATACATTCTCAATTCATAATCTTCTATGTTTCTTCCAATTTTTTCACAAACACAACATTGATTTTTCAAGGTTTATTTACCTATGTTTATTTATGTATCTAATCTCTCATTCTTTTTCATCCGTAAATTCGACAGTTCACTCAGAGATCTAGGCTGTGTTCCAAAATTCATTGCCAGTGCTGAAAATGTATACGTAATTGAAATATACTGAAATATATAACATAAACTGTAGATTTTCAGCGCTGACAATGAATTTTGGAACATAGCTCTAGCTTTAACTGTTCCGTTTTAGCTGCCATGTTATTTTGGTCAAATTCCACAGTTAATCCGCTCTGTATTTAAGTAACTGCGCTTTATTCATTGTGTTAATCATTACTGCAGCATAATTGTCCATTTGTTCCACTACTTGAATTTCTTGGCGTATCTTTCGGCATCTTCTGCGAGCTTCTCAGGCTTCACATTTACCACTTTTTTCCAAAGTTTCTTGGATCTCAGAATTCCTTCTATCTTCTCACTCCTAGGAAATAGTTAGTATCGTCAAGCGGTTCCACGCTCGTGATATTCCATTATTCTGTTATTTTAAAAACGACTTCTACATCTTCTCGTCTTTAATAAGAAATTTCTCAATACTCGATTGTCCCAATAAGTTTTTCAATCACGTTTTACTTACAAATTGTGGGCGATATGGGGCAAGTTAACGAATAAACTCACTGTGATTAAAAAATATAGACTCAAATATATTTAGAAGTTGAGATGCAATGTCCGTAACAAATATATACGCTACACGTTCACTTCCGAAGGGAATCATTCAGCACCAGTATTGTCAAATTATGTTGTCTCCTTGCAATTTCTCTCATGCGCTCATTTATCTATCACCTTTAGAGAATTTCAATCCTATTTCAATACTTACAACATAAAATGCATCACAAACAAAATAATTAGAAATAAAAGCAATATCCCACATCAACCTTCAATTTAAATCTTAAAAGCGAGTAAACAAAGTGATATTTCAACGTTAATTTAAAAAAAAAGACATGACAGTTATTGGTTATGTTTCATGTGCTTGATGTCTATTGTAAGACAAATAACAAAAACGAGCATTATCGACATATGCTTTTTTGTTTTAAAGAAGACGCAAATCTGTAAAAAGATACGTATGATGAGAAGTGTTATGAAAGAAGTGTATCAGAAATGTGAGATTTTATTTTGGCGATTCTTCTCTCCAAAACACACCACATCCGGACTAACCAATTGTCACAAAATGAACATAGTGACAAAGACCGATATTCATAGTTGGATCTTATATTTAAGATCGTCTTAAGTACAATTTTAAGATATGATGACCAATCAAAAAATATTAACATCTTAAGACATTACTTGAGACGATCTTAAAATAAGAACAGACTATGAATATCACTCAAAGTGAAAGTGTTAATCGCTACTACTCCAGTCTACGAAAATATTGTAGATAAGACGTTTTCCAAATATTGAAATCGAGTGTGAAAAACCATCTGCATCAATTTGGCTATGTAATAGGCTCGATCTTTGAATTTCGCATAATCTGAATGAAGCTAGTCGAATCAAACGCATTTGCATCAACAATTTATAAAAGCATATTAGAAAAGTAATCCATTTTTGAAGAGAATAACAGGCGACAATAAATGGATCATCTGTAACAACGTTAAATGCAAAAGATTGTGGCAAAGCAGTGAATCGCCAAAGTATTACAAAGGTAGGATTTTCCTCATCCAAGCAAAGTCATGATGAAATTAAAATTGTGTTCTACGAGCTTCTTCCAAAGAACAAAACAATCAATTGAACAAATTGAACGATTTATGAAAAGCATTATGAAAGCACAAACTTGATGAATCGCATAGACGTCAATTTCATCATGACTATGCCTGCCCGGAGATCTCGACCGTCTTTGGAGCATCAATCTCTTGCCAATTACAATAAACAATTAAAAAAAAGGAATTTCGATTGATTTGAATAACACAAAAATACAAATATAATAAATATCATATTTTCTTTTGTAATAATATATTTGACGCTTAATGCAACTACTATTACATTTTCTGGCTTTAATTTTTGAAAATATTCTGATTAAATCTTCAATTTGTAGAACTGTCAAGAAGAAACTGTTCACCAATTCTTTTTCAGTTGATATCATAGCTAAATTGCATGACCGCGTCATTGTATTTCTCAGAAAATTCTTTATTATTTTTAATTTTGAAAAAGATGCCTTTGTAATTGTCACAGACATTGGCACAGTTAATAAGATCTGTAATGCTATCGCTAAATTTAAAAAGATTTTCAAAAAATCATTTTTATCTAATTCATTTAAATCAAGCAAAATAAAGCTTTATATATATATTTACAAAAGTAACGCTGCCTATTAAAATTTTGCGCTCGTTCAAATTTTGCGCTCTACTCTGGAGCGTAACTACTCAGTGCCTCGTAATGCCTTCGGCCATCTATAAAAAATGTTTTCCATTTATAAGTCAAAAACTGCACATAAAAAATGTTCGTGATATTTGTATACAATTATTAAACAACTCATTGATACTTTAGTAAAATTATATTCTTTGAGTACTATTTAATTATTGTATATTTAAATATTTTACAAATGATCTAATAGTCGTGCACGACACATCAAAGAAGCGGACGGATAGACAACACATAAAATACACACACACACACGCGCGCGCACACACACACGCGCGCGCGCGCGCGCGCGCGCGTACATACGTGACACATCAATATAATAAAAAAAACTGAAGAAAAAACCGGCAGCTTAACGAAAGAAAGACTCTGTGCCTTTTTGTCGCAACTTCCGTCTCGGGTATCTATTTTGTCCCGCAGCCAAAGCCGCGATACATCTTCGTTTTAGAGGTTAAGAGGTGTGATTCGCTATTTTCCTTAAGACGCGTGATTTCTTATTTTTCGGAATTATCGATAAAAAAAACGTTCGCTTGAGCTCAGTCGCAATTCGGAAGTCCGAAACTAGTCGATTCCAGTCAGTCTTACAATGACGATATCGAGAAAAGTTCAATGTATTGAAATAACCCCAAGACGACCTCAGGAGTATCCATCCAACTATTAGGCGACATCTCCAGACGTTGCCGCAGCTCAAGGTGTTCGCTCGTGTACATAAATCGCGTCTTGTGACAATATTTGATACATGCGAGTGAACTGAACTTGTAAAAACTTATAAAGTGACCGTGCATATATACTCTTTTTACACAAACTTAATTAGTGAGTAATTTAATGTGAACTGGCACAGCACACGAAAGACAGTATCCTTAAGTGCCTCGTATTGATCTACATAAAATTTTGGTCTTTTATGAGGTGTGAACTCACGATCCGTCTACGTCTACGAGAATGAGTTGACGAATAGAAGTACTAATATGCATCCACGCCATCAAGACCATATTGATGGAATGCTTCAGGCAGTATACGTTCCATAATTATCGGAGTAAGTTATGTTCACGGTTTATAATTTCAATATAAACAATAAACATGGAGCCGATAGAATCAAGCTCCTCGTTCAAAAATGAACCTCCCTTAAATCACTGGCTTAATCAATCTTTTTAAAGAAGAGTAAACTCGATAAGTTTACTTTAAAATTATGAATAGATCATTTAATTGAGCTATATATGAAGATATCTTGATGAGCTCGCGGTGCTAGAATCAAACGACGGGCATGAAATCGAATTTGCGAAAATTCAAACGTTTCTACACTCTTGCAGGTAAGATCCGAAACATCGTTGATCCAGTAGACACGGAAACCTTGAGTATTAGCTTAGCGAGCACCGCAAATCATAATATTGTAATACAATGATTATAATATCAATAAAAAAACGACGAAGTTGCTCGAGGCTCCGATGCCAACGTTCGACGACAGTTACGAGAGCTGGTTATCGTTTAAAAATACATTTCACAGCATGATCGGCTCGTAGACTGATTTATCGGATATCGAGAAATTACACTTAAAGTCGCTAACAAAATAAAGATATTCACCCTCGATGGCATAAACTATACAAAAGTGTGGGAACTCTTGGAACGCGCATACGAAGTGAAACGCATCTTGATATCTCGATACTAATCACTAATCCTAAATCATTGCTAGATAAAGAAAATATGAATGATCTGACTTGTGGATGACGCGCAGCAACACCTTGTGTCATTAAACGTTAGGAGTTTCCGTCGGGCATGATGGTGCATATCCTAGAGAGTAAATTACCGAAAACAACTTTGGATAAATGGGAGACAATCTTGACAGAGACGAGTTTCTGAGATTGGATCAACTACGATTTTTTATTGTATATAAAACAGCAGTCTGCGCGTTGAAACGTGAGAGATTGAAGGTGTTAGAATCGAAGAAATCCAAGGGCGAACTCGAGATTAATAGAAAGCGCTACTCTACGGCATTCATAGTGAACGCATCGCGCAACTGTATAGTAAAATCAAACAACATTCTCTTTATCGATGCGATAAATTCAAACAATTGCCAATCTTAAGCGTATCGACAGTAAGAAACGCAAAAATCTGTTATAATTGTTTGCGCTTCGAGATCGTCCTTGCAAATTCTCCAGTTGTATTATGGCGTTTAAAACGTCATAACACGCTGTTACATCTCGAAGAATGTACAACTTCAAGCAAGACGCGATAAAATCGAAAACAATGAAATCTTGATTAGGCGAAGCAATTGACAACAAAGTAATGAGCCTCTATCGATATCTAACAAAATACACTGCAATTATTAATGAGTGCGATAGTCTATGTTAGCGATGATAAACACAAGTCTATTAAATGCCACGTTACTGGATATATGCGACGGTGAATTTTATCACTGATCATGTAGCGAAATGTCTAAATATACTGGTGTTCGCGCAATCAGTATGATGCAATTAACGATATGAATACCATTTCGAAGGATAATAAGAATTGTCATGAAATTAACGAACGATAAATTTAGTAGGAGTTTAATGTGTTTAATTTTACTGTCCATTACAAATCTGATTTCGCGAGATTCAATAAAAATATCTCCTAATATAAAATTAGCAGATCCAGACTTTCATTTACTACAGCCTATTGATTTACTAATTGGGTCAGAGGCAATGGTGTCATTATTCTTGGTCGGGCAGATAAATCTATCACGCGACGAGTACGATTTGTATTTGTAGAAGACGCGCTGGACGATCGTTGGCGGTACGCAACGACTTCGCAAATTTCATCGAAAATCGAGGCGCGTTATGTAACGGATTTAGAATCGCAATTGAACAAACTGGATATTCGAAGAGATTACAGTAAATAGCTCAAATTTGGAGGAGAGTGACGTGTGTGCACTTTACGCGAATCGTTTCTCGTGACAATTTCGGACGGTACATAGTTCACTTGTCGTTTCACGAAATTAAGAAGCATCTCGGCGCCTTATGAGTCGTCGCGTTTAAACGTTTAGCCGCATTAGAACAAAAGTTTCACGTAAACCTAAAGGCGGAATACATGCGGATAATTGAGGAATATTTGAAATTAAATTACTTATCTGAGATAAAAAATCCCGACAATCACAGATGCCTTATCACGCGGTAACAAAGAAATTGAGTGAACATAATGAAGGTGCGAATAATGTTCGACACATATCCGCGAAGTCCAACAATATAGCATATCTTTAAGCATATCTTTAAATGACATATTAATAGTCAGACCTATAATTCAAGACAAACTATTTGTCTAATTCGATTTCGAACACACAATTATGTAATCATAGCGGATGTAGAAAAAATGTATTATATTTGCAAATATAATTGCACAAAGAGGATATCATAGGCGATATCAACAAATTCTGTGGCGCAAAGATAAAATCGCAACATTTCGACGCAATATGCACTACATTACATTCGGCGTTCATCACCATTTCTCGCGACTCAAACATTGCAAAAATTGGCCGATAATATGTTTCCCAAGGCAGCCAGGGTTATTAAGGAGCATCTTTACGTAGATGATATCTTTACGTAGATTTAATATTTGGAATCAACGAAGCAATTCGTCATGAAGTGTTCGCTTTGCTCGCCCGCGATGGTTATCAGATAGTGGGCTTCTATTGAAGAACGTGTTGTCAATAATCTTGTTACTGGCGCGTTACGCGCCGGATTCACATTTGACGGAAATCGCTCCTTAAAAATTCTTGGCGTAACGTGGTGTGCACGGAACGATGAGATACGTTACTCTGTTAAATCTATTAAAATTACAAAGCGGTTAACGAAACGTGTATACTGTTGAAAATTGTGAAAATTTTCGATCCATTGGGATTATTAGACCTTATTGTTTTCTACACTAAAAAGTAATGCAAGACGTGTGGCGATGTCAATTTGATTAGGACGAATCCGTTCCACAGAACATGCACATAGCGTGACTAGAGTTTCAGCAATTCGAAACGATAGATCAAATTTTCTTCAATCATAAATTATTAGTTGAAGAATGCTGCAACGTTCAATTCCATAGATTCTGTGATGCTAGTAGTAGCGGATACGATGTATGCATTTACATACGTTCAGGAAAAGACAGAAATACAGTTAGATTATTATGTGCCAAATCTCGTGTTGCATCATTAAAGAGTACCACTATCCCGCGTTTCGAGCTTTGCGCGTTGCTATTGACTCGCTTATATCGGGAGGTGAATTGAACGGTACATTAATCGGATTTAGCAACCTTTTGGTACGACTCTATCATCATACTTCATTGGCTAAAAACGTCACTCCAACTTAATACGTTCGTGGCAAACGCGTCGCTGAAATACAGGAGTTCACCAATCCGAATCAGTAGCAACATATCAGATCGCAGGATAACCCTCCTGATACTATATCGAGAAGACAGTTATTGCATGCATTTTTGCGAAATCGAACTTGATTTACCGGATCAGCATGTTAAGTGAAGGTGAAAATTTGTGGCCTGATAATTTCGTGCAAGTTGATGATGTACTCGAATTGCGAAAGAATACTTATTTGTTAGTATCTAATGAACCTGAGATAATTGAAAGATTCTCCTCGTATTCTATTAAGAATCGTGGCATACAGTCTGCGCGTGCTTCCCGGCAATAAATAATTCCCGGTTCGTTATGCATAGAAGAACGAGGCTGAAATACGTGTATTAAAAATCGTTCAGGTTGCTCGATTTTCCGCCAAAATTAAAAAGTCCTCTAAGAGGACTCTATGATTAAAAACAAATTCGCCTATTTAAGTTCATTCATAGATGATTAAAGTTTAATTTGTATTGGAAGACACCTCCAAAATTCAGGCGTAACATTTTGAAGAATGCATTCTATTCTATTGCCAAGTCGACACAGTTTGACTGATCGTATTATTCGCGAAATACACGAGAGATATCATCATGCCGACATCCAAACGACACTCTATAATATTCGACGAAGGCACTGGTTGACTAAGTTCATTAATATCGATATCGATTTTTGCGACCCATTATTAAGAAAAAGCAATATCGCAACAGAGTATGAATCAAGATCTTTATATACATGTCTATTAAAGCAATACATCTTAATGTCGTTAGCGATTTAACGTCCGACAAATTTCTCGCAGCGCGAGGGGAATATCTGAACATATTTACTCAGATAACGGTATTAACTTCACAGAAGTGAGAGCAATCAATTAAGAGAAATGAATTTATTTAGCTCCGATAAACATAAAAAATCCGTAAATAAATTCGTCTGCGATCATCGTATTATGTGGCATTTCATACTATCCGCAACGCCACAGTGGGGGATTATGGGAGTGATTAAGTTGTTTAAACACCATTTCAAACGTGTTGTGGGAGATTCATTATTTATATTCGAGGAGTTGAATACATTTGTTGTCGAAATTGAGAGCATTCTAAACTTCAGGCCAATTACATCTCTTTCTTCCGATCCAAACGACTCGTGTTGTCATATTTGCCGCTCACTATCTGATCGGCAAATCGCTAACAATCCTCCCGGAGGATAATTTTACAAGTATTTCAGCCAATCGATTGTCCATCTAGTAGCATATTTCCAAAATACGCCAGGATTTCTGGACTGGAACCTAGAATGTCTAAACGAGCTCCAAATACGCAGCAAATAAGTTAAGGATGGTCCAAATCTCACTATCCTGAATCGTGATATCATAAAGAGAAAGAATTTGCAATCAATGGGCACTTGGGAAGGATAATAAAGGTGCATTCAGGTGAATGGCGATGACGGTTCGGGCCATTTGGCCACTGAAAGCGAAATGTACCGCCTACTACTGCGAGTTCCGATTGACTTCCGCTTTTCTGCTTTCCGCTTTTCCGTCAAGGTGAACCCGATCTTATAATTAAGATAATAAAACGGAGAGATAGAAAGAGCGACAAAATATTTAAGTCTGCTACCAATTGAGCCATAATATTGTGATATGTTGGGCGGTCATCATACGATACATTGCACACGAAACGCGTTAGCATTAAGACAAAATATCTCAAATTAACAAACTGTACACAAGCATATCGAATATCTCTGATCTAATTGATGTGCAATCGTATCACAAGTCGACTTCATACATGTAAGCAATTTCATATGCGTAAATTTATAGTCGATTCCTCTCAATGAGGAAAGGATGTTATGCGTCGTGTAATAGTCGTGCACGACATCAAAGAAGCGATGGACGAACAACACACTCATATGTACATATACATACATGATCACATCAATATAATGCAAAAAAACTAAATGCAAAAAAATAAATGCAAAAAAGAAAAAATCGGCCGCTTGACAAAAGAAGGACTCAGCGCCTTTCTATTGTGACCTCCATCTTGACTATCTGTCTCGATCTAGTCAAAGGAGTCGTGGCACACATGTGTCCGTTTTAATTGAGATGCGAGATTCGTTATTCTTATTTTCCAGGATTATCAATAGAAAAATATTCATTTGAGCTTAATCGCAAGTTTTGGAAGTTACTGAGACTCGGTTCCAGTCAGTCTTACAATCACGTGTCTACAATCACGGTGTCGAGAATGTGTCAAGAAAAATGCAATGTGTTCGCCCAAGGCGACGGCTTCAGACGTATTCGTCCAACTATCAGGCGACATCCCTAGGTCTGTCTTGCCGCAGCACAGCGGCTCAGAATATTCTCCCTAGACATACAGAAACCTCATTGAGTTAGGCGACATTCCCAGGTGTTGCCCAGGTGTAAAGCGGCTTAAGGTGTCCGTTCGTGTAAATTGCGCTTTGTGACAATATTTTATACATGCAAATGAACTAAACTTGTAAAAATTTGTAATCGTGTAAATATAATCTTTTCACACAAACCTAATTATAGCGTGAAACTTAATATAACACAGCACGCGAAAAGACAGTCCTTAAGTGACTCATGACCTACATAATAGATGAATTACGAGTGCCCCCATGTTTCATATCCTTGTTTTATATTGGGTAAACAACAAGGATAAAACGATATGGGGACACTGGGATGATGAACGCAGGTTAGATAGTTTGTAAGAAAGATATTTCACGTGTATAGTTAAAATATATTTCTTTCATAAATGAGTCTGCGGCTAATCTATATTCAATATTTCAGCGTTAATTCTCAATCATAAAAATGAACATTCAAGTGACTCTTACATTCAATTTTGAAAACTACATTCAAAAATTTAAGCCATTTAAGATTTACACTCATCTATTGAGTGTCATATATAAGTGTTGAGAATAAACCGCAATTGGGTGTAATGGTGTATACATCAAACTATTTACCGAATTTTCGGTACTCTACAACCGATACTCGACATCGATACTCGTCAACCCTCAACAGACATGTAACACTGATGCTCAATGCTTAACTGATAACATTGACGATCAATACTCAACTTTGATGATTTGATGGAAACAAATAAATTTGAATGTTAACATCAAAAATTGAGGATTTTTTTCGTAAACATAATCTCAATCTTAACATCTGTATTGTATTAGTTATCTGTATTGTACAGATATTTTATATCTCGAATATGTATAAATCATATGGTACAGATAGACCGAGCATTGCCATATGCCAGACAAGAGTATCGATGACTAGTGTGAAAGGGAGGGAACATAACGGTCGCGGGGAAATTGGGAGGTGCGATTCTTAAAATATGAATTAGAATCGGTCCTTTTTAGGGCAAATGATGTGCAAAATCTGATTGCGATACACATTGGGTAATAACGCTGATGCCGATATGAATAAAATTAACATTAAAGATCAATTATAATCGCATTAAATTGATACTTTAATTGTCATTCGTGGACTGAGATTTATATATCTAGAGTGAATATGGGATTAAAGTGTCTAGGTTTTTAGACTAAGATTTATAAGAGCCTGAAGTTTAGAAATTCATGAATAAGCTCTAAGGAGCTAGAGTTTAAGAAGGCGAGAAGACAAAACGCGTGCACTGATTTCTCTTTTACATCTTTCAAGTTTCTATTTCCTTCTCGTTTGTTTCTCTATTTCAACTTTATCACAACAAAATATCTTATATTTCATGGTTTTTGAAAAATATTAAAATATTAAATTTTAAAACATTCAAAAGGATCTTTATGTGTTTCATTTTAATGGCAAAATCTTACGTTAATTTACTTCAATCACATTTTTACATATGTTCCCTTCATACTTATAAAAAAAATGATTGCTCTATGTGATTCTGCAGCTCAAAAACTGTAAAAAAATGTACACATTTCATTTTTTTTACTTCTCAATTGGAAGCAATCGATGATTTTTACCCACCCTTCTTTATAGATTCAAAACTGTTCCTTTCAAGTACATTATACATAATAAAAAATTGTTACGATTAGAGTAGTAAAGCAAGGCGGTTCTAACTCACTATATGTTAATGCACATACGTATATAATGTATACGTGGGGAGGTCAGGGAAATGCATCACAGACTGGGTTTGAGGAAGGAGAAAGAATTCATTCCTTCTCTTTCTCACCCGTTGCGTTCTCTCTTCAATTTATTGTCTTCCTTCTCCTATCCATTGTAGTATATAGTTCTCTCTTCTTCCCATTGCGCTCTCTGCCACGTTGTCTTTTCTTCTTGACATGATTTAATTAAATAGATATGGTATTTACAATTTTTAATAATACGACTTAGAAACTAATTATGATAATATTTTTATATAAATTTTTAATAATATAACCTAGTAACACTATGACAATATTTTTTTATCAATGTAATACAAATGGCTAAGCGTGTTTTTTTTATTGATTAATTCAATACTATTACGAAGATATGAAGAAGAAAGATGGCGAAGGGATAAAATTTTTTTAGAAGAAAAGAATATTTATATTTATTATATTATTATATTAGAATATTTATATTTATAATATTTTTTAACATACATTTATTTATAATGCAACATGTACAATATAATCTAAATAATAGACCATTAGTTCACATTCTATAATAGAATTTTTATCGAATAAATTTTGTACAAAGTATTGCAGCATCACTTTTATCAGTAATACAATTTTGTCTTAAAAATGAAGCAAAATATTGCGAATTTCTTACTAATACTGTGCGTATATTGACTGAGTTCATAGAATACGTGTTCAACACATTGCACCTTTACAAAAAAAATCTTCAATTTTAGGTGTTAACCTCAAATTTAGGTGTTTACCATCAAAATTCAGTATTAATCATCAATATTGGGTATACGTTGAGGTTTGACCATGAACATTGGATGTCAGTTGAGACATCATTGTTAGGTGTCGATTGAGTATAACCATGAATATTTGATGTTTTCTTGATGTAGATACTCAATATTGAGTATCAGTTAAGCATTGAGACATCAATATTGAGTGTCAGTTGGATGTGACCATTAAATTCGATGAATAGTTTAGTGTATACATACTATACATCGAATTTGATGGTAACATCCAATTGCGGTTTACTCATGACACTCAATAGATGAGTGTAAATCTTAAACGGTTTAATAAGTTGAGTCATTTCCAAAATTGAATGTAAGTGTCATTTGAATGTTAATCTTTATGATTGAGAATATGGAGGCGCATCTATAATTAACGCTGAAACGTTAAATATAGATGCGCCGCCATATTCATTTATGAAATAAATATATTTTAAACTATGAACATCTTTTTAACAAACTTCAGCTAGACTACGTTCGGAAACGTCATCCGAGTGCCCTATGTATCATGTTTTTCTTGTTGTCCAATATGAAACAAGGATAATATAAAACACAGGGGCATCCAGATGATGTTTTCAAACGCAGCCTAGATAAAGTTTGTCAAAAAGATATTTCATGCAGTCCTAAAGATGTTGAAGTCCAATTGAGATATATCACAGTTATATACTAATATTTGGTGTTAAAATTATTCATATTTCTTGGGTCGAAGCAGCAGTTTCCATACAATTGCAGTAGTCAAGCGTTGAATGGGATACGATATTGGATGGTGACTGCTTAAACATATAAAGAAATTAATTCCCAAATGAGAGAGAGAGAGTTCTTTTTAATTATAATTTTGTCGTGTGTATTTCGGAAAATGTTGCTAATTAATAATATTATTTTAAGAATAAAACAGATTTAATTAATTTTATATATTGTAATAAAGTCATTTATTTTGATGGTTTTCTTTGGGCGTTAATCTTTAATTGGGTGTAACCTTCAATTGACGAAATTACACTCAAATTTGAGCGTTTTTTAAAGTATTTAACACCCAAATTTGAGCGTTCTTTTGAGTGTTTAACTCCCAAAATTGAGAGTTTTTTTTCGTAAGGACAAGATCAAATAAGAAAAGCAATTGTTGGTTTCCTGTACAAATATGTGTGTTTAATGTTAATTTCACGTCATCGTATCATATAATTTTAACAAGTTCCACATTTAGATCTTGAATCGGTGATGATGATAGGATTGTTGACTGCATTAATCGCTCGATATCTGCACGCCTCTCGATGAACGTATGTATGAGGTGTACAACTTTGCTTCCGCCGTTTTTTTCCGAAATTCGAGGCTTTATTGTAAAAAACTGGTTATACATTTATGATTCAAAGTATTGTCCATCGCTGGC
>Ga0157364_1001946_pt1 | contig 18490 bp, 7 predicted proteins | sample AttsexASBM2_FD_111476 | JGI IMG/M metagenome (GOLD analysis project Ga0157364, IMG submission 111476) | Fungus gardens microbial communities from leaf cutter ant in Ribeirão Preto, State of São Paulo, Brazil - Atta sexdens ASBM2 | ecosystem: Host-associated > Fungi > Mycelium > Unclassified ...
AAATCGCATATCTGTATGCATAGTTCGAATGTTAATCGAAGAATCTGTTTGAAAATGTAACGAAGAAGAACGAGTGCAGAAGCAAAGCGACGAAAAATAAAAGATCGCCTTTTGAGTTGTTTATAGAGGTAAGTCGTGGCTTTCACGGAATTTGCATAGCTTTCCTCAAGAAAATGGGCACAGGGAAATAAGGAACAAAGGGAGGGCAATTTCGTTGTTGACAGTAGAAAAATTACCGTAAAAAGATTACGTGTACCGTGGATCATCAAAGTGCTATTAAAATACACTGCGAATTGTCAAACATGCGAGTTATCTCTTATGAAATAATGTTGAAATTGAATGTAGAGAGAGAGAAATGTAGAAATATGTGAGTTATGTATTTTTAATACTAAGAAATTCTAAAATACTCATAAATCATGAAAATTTAATATCTTTTCTCTGAACATAAAATGTAAGAAGTGTATACGTCATCTTTACTTTAAATATATTATACAATGTCTTAATATATTTTTTAAATTACATCTTTTGATGTATTAAATCTTTGTCACATCCTTTTTAACTAACAACAATATAATATCAATCAGAGTTGCCATAACATTGAAAATCAGGAAAATGTTAGGAAAATTAAAAAACAGTCAGAGAATTTTGCAAAATTTTCTGGAAAATTAACATTCTTGGCTTTAAAGAAGTTTAATATTTGTATATCACAGCTACGTTTAGTTTTGAAATACTATCAACTTAACAATTAAATGTCAGCAACATTAATCAACATTGTTATGTCAAATTGTTCTTCCAATAAAATATTTGACTTAAATGGTTTCCAAATTAAGATGAAAATACAAAAAAATTTTATAATATTGAAAACCGCGAAATGATTTTTTTTCTAGAAATTAAGGAAAAATTGTGGACTTTTAAGATAAGAAATTTATAACAACTTTGATAATGATTTTCTTAATCACAGAAACGAAAACATAATTAAATAACTGATCAAGTAGCAATTAATGAAATTATCCATTCTCACGGCATTAAAGAGAAAAATTTGCAATTTAATGGATACATCAATATAATCATTTGCAAATTGCGATGTGGAAAGGATGATGTCATTAGAAGCGTATGATTGTCGAGCGGATTGACCGATACGCAAGCAAAGAGAAAGAGAGAACGAGAGAGAGAGAGAGAGAGAGAGAGCACGTCGGATGTGTTTACAAAGGTAAATCGCGGTGGTTTTCGTGAAATTCGAACCGGTGTCGGTCGCGCTGTGAAAACGAGAACTGACGCCCGAGGTATGGAGTAGTTTCACGAACAACAAAGGACAAAGCTTCCGCGGGAACGGATATCGTAACGAAGAATGGCGTACGACGAGATTCGCCGTTAATAATGAATGTTCGCATTAACAGCGCCCATACAGTTAAGAATATAATTGAAGTAGTCGGAGAAAGAGAGAGAGAGAGAGAGAGAGAGAGAGAAAGTACAGATAAATTATACATTCGCGCTAATGCGAAGGGTTCGTGTGCGAGAAATTTCTGCACGAACTAATACCGAACGTGGGTGGAAAACTTGACACCAAGGTCTCTCATCGGGTTAATCACTGTACGAGGAGGACAGGAAGTACATAAGGGTTGAGAAATGTCGACGCTGGTCGTTTAAAGCTAAATCATTACGTGGCTTTCGTGGAATTCGACAACGACTTGCATTCACCCGAGAAATACGCGCATACGTAATACAGCGGAGAGGAAGAGAGAAAGAGAGAGAAGCTAATTTCGCAGATAGCGAAGAACAAGGCGCGTCGATGGGAAGCTGTAATGAATTGCGGCCGGGAAGGATTAAGCACGTTCATTATGCCATAACTTAGCGCGGTATGCAATCGGGTTAAAGAAGTACGTTACGGATTAGTCCGACAAATATTTATTGCTTCTTTTAATCTCCCGGTTGCGCGCATCTGCGCTTCTTAATCTTCCTCGCTTTAAGATATTTAATTCATCGAGCGGATCGCGCGGACTGCACGCTACTCTCCTGCTTTACATGCGCTTGGTATATATTTCATTATTCTATCGCATCGAACTGCGAGAGAGGGTGGGCTGAAATTGGTGTTCTCGAGTCACGATTTACACGATAGCGATTGCACGAAGCGTTGTATAAGCAATAAGTGGTGCCGCGTAAGAGAATCGCGGCAGGACCGAACTCGTTATACGTCGACAATAAGAAATTATTCCGTTTCATTGCATTGAATTTATCATGCGCATCGTAAATCCGACTATAACGAACGAGAAACGGCGTCCAAGCGAAACGTGCGTCATCGCCGGATTAATGGCAGCGCACTGCCACCCTTTCATAAAAGCTCTCGAAGCGCTCGGACAAAGTGGACCTGAAGATGGGATAGCACGCGTTGATCGTTCAAAGGTAATCGTACCTCCCATGTAATTCGACGCGGATACACTTCAACGGTTGGAAAACAAACGCGGTAGAGAGGATACTTTCGGCAGATAACAAAGACGGGTGTTTGCACGTGGCAGATTGCACGAGGCTGAAACGGATACGCGGCGCGTCAGGCAAAGGCAGATGTTACGTGACCAAGGATTATTACAATATTAATGGGACACGTAAAGAGGAGATAAATAGAAATCGTGTAACGAGTAACGAGGGCTCGATGAAAACAGGACTTGCTGAATTATTAACTATCACACGCCGCCGAACTCGTATCGGTGTGACCGATAAACTTAATATTGATTTCGTTAGTAATTATATTGATAAAGAGTGATAAATAATCAATATATACTGGTATTTTTAGCAAGAGAAGGAGAAAGAGAAAAAATTGTAGGCAGGTTGTTGAATTTCCTGTCATTTTTTTTTTAATTTTTAACTAGCTTTTGCGTGAATCGCTATTCGCGTTTCAGAATGAATTAATTGCACCCCACGCGATTAGCATTATTATACAATATTTCCATATTTTGCAATAATGTTCGTTTAATGTATACGCTAATGTAAATATAATACCTATATTAATATTATATATTGGGGCAATATATTGCACCAGTAATATTCATCGTGTAGCAGCCGTTTTATTGCATCATTATTGAAAACTTTAAAAACACAGGGAGTATTTATACAATATCTTTATTTATATAATCAAATATATAAAAATTTTAAAATATTTAAAATAATAATATTCTACCTGAAAATTAAATAGATATAAAAAATACTGTAATATTTTTATAATTTTGAAAAAATATTACAAAATAAAATTCATAAATTCATCAAAATGGTACGAATGGCAATTGAAGGCGAATGGTAAATGAGTGATGTTTGACAAACTTTTTTGGAATTACATTAAATTTTCAAATATATATGAACTTCGAATAATGATGACGTCGATATGCATATGATGGGGGATAAAAGTGGAATTTAGATGGCCACCGCGCAATCTGAGAACCGCATCACGCGAGTTATTACGATACTAATCAGTTGGGAAATGATTGGTCGTGATGTAAATGCGCATCCCGCGAGGATCCCCGATTTATCTTGCCGGCCGCGAGAAAGTTTGCGGGGTGGGGGAGACGAAAGTTGGGGATGGAACTGAATCTAAGCTGCCTGTCGCGGCCAAGCCGCCACGATGAACCTAATCAAAACAGTCGCGAATAACTCGAATAAAGCGAGACGCAACTTCCACGCCTGGTAATACCGCGCTCTAAAACATACGCGAGATACGAGTATGTATCTCGGCCGGGTGATGAAGAGCGGTACGGAGAATATACAGAGAAAGAGAGGGAAGAGAGGGACTGGGGAAACCCGCGAGGAGTGATAGGTGGTGGAGGGTAAGGGAGAGGACCCCGACCGCCTGAGGGAGAGGAATACTGAACAGTACGTGCAACGCGAAACGAGCGGATTCAGTGCGCTGGGCGGGCGCGATGGGTGGCGGTGGTAGTGATATACTTTGGTCGGACATGCAATTAGTAGTGCTAGCGTGACTATGGCCGAGCAACCACCGGGTATAGTCAGCCGCGGTGGAACGGAGGTGCCGGCGCGGTGGAGAAATAGGGACTACAGGGAGGACGCGCAGGGGGTCCGACCGCGGGAGACTCGACTCGCACCGACCGCGATATTCTCTCGACCTCATTCGCCGTTCGCGTCGTATCTGCTACGTGAAAAAGGGTTCGGTCGGCCAGAGGGGGAGCAGAGGAATAGGGATTTCTTCGTATCGTTCGATGCTTCATCCTGCGAGCGTGATCTTCGAGCGTAGTTTTCCAGACGGTACTTTATAGCGCGGTACTTCTTTAGGAGTCTCGCTATCGCGAGTGATGTTTTCATGAACGCGAATGTTTTCTTTTCTTCCCCCCCTCCCCCTTTCTCTCTCTCTCTGTCTGCAGAAAATAGTATACATGTGCCGTGTTGATAACATTTTGTGTGCTCGGTTTCAACTTTTAAAATTTTTTAAAAGTTACGTGAGTTTGGTTGTATCGGAGACTTCTATCATTTCTCCAACAGATTTGGTGAAGTTAGATCTTGTGAGAATGGAGCGTCGATTTAAAGTTGTGAATTTTGAGGGATTGTTATAAATCTGGAAATTAGGGAAATATTAGGGAAATTGAAAGCGAATCATGGAAATGAGAGAAGAGAGTTGGAATTTTGCAAAATATTCTGGAAAATTAAATTTGTTGGCTTTAAAAAAATTTATGTATACATCACATCTACGCAGTTTTGAAATACTATTAATTTGATAATTAAATGTAACTTAATTTATGATAATTAAATGTAACTTAATAATTAAATGCAACATTAATAGTAATTTATATTGTTATGTTAAATGGCACTTTCAACAAAATATTTGATGGTTTTCAAATCAGAATGAAAATACAAAAAAATTCAAAACTTTATTGGAATATCAGAAAAAAAAAATCATGAAATTTTATCTGGAAATTAAGGAAAAGTTATGGAATTTTAAGATGAGGAATTTGTGGAAATCCTGGGGTACAAGAAGCGTGATTGTTAATGTTTTGAGGAAATATGATCACAAACACACACATAAATACACCCCAAATTTTACCCCAAAATTAACACTTTAAATCAACGCTTCATTCTTATAAAATCTAACTTTGTCAAATCTCTGGGGAAAATAATAAAACGCCGCGTCCCCGATACTTCTAAAGACCCACGTGACCTTTGGAAAATTTTCGCGGGCACACAGTGTAATGAGGGCACATTACCGCGGAGGCGATTATTAGAATGCGGTTCCAGTTTCTAGTTGGGATGCGTGGTGCAAAATACACGCGTGTCAGATGATAATATATATAATGGGCGATACTAAATGCGAATTGAAAATGTTACCGCGCCAGGAAATATCCCAGCGGAATAGCATCATCGCTTTGGCACCATTTCGGCGCGGATGTTAATTGCGGCGCGAATCTTTTTTTTTTCGAAAAGCGGATGAGCAAAGGTCAACACTGATAATTCATGGCATTCGACGATAAAAGCGGCCGTCTAATAGTAGGCCGTTATAATTTATAATAGAATGGCCGTGGCGCTGCCCGGACGGCCAAACAAGCCGGGAAATATGGCATAGCCATTAAAGGCTAACGATTAATTAAGCAGGAAATAAATATTTGCCCAACGAATTACAGCGATATTAATCTCCGTTTTGTGCCATCGTGTCGCATCGCGTTACGCACCTCTCCGCCATACTTTCGCGTGTTTGCGCGCCTGTTTCCCGCGATTATACGGGCCACGAGCTCTTCTCTCGCGGAGATCAAGATTCATCCCGCAGCGAGACAGTTCGTTCACGTGATACGACCGCAAGACATGTTGCTAATTAAGAATATGCTTTTGTTTCGAAACCATCTCCACCACTCGTACCACTCGTACCATTTGTACAAACCATCTCGTGATTATTTTATGAGGTAATTTGGAGACATTTTATTAGCGTCAGTCATAATTAACAGTAATCAAATTGGGAGAGCTTTCAGTAGTTATACGTCACATGAATAATACATGGAAAGAACGATTTTGTTCAAGTATTTGAAAATTTAAATAGACTGATCTGAAATTAATTTTGTTGGACTATTAAAATAATTATGTAGAAAATTCAAATATGATGAACAATGCGTACAAAAAGTTTTGATATTCGAGCAAATTACTTAGATTTAATATCTTACATAATTATTTTGATAGATTAACAAAATTTATTTTTAGATCTGTATTTGCTTATATTTTTAGATATTTTGGCAAAACCGTTCTTTTCATGAATATATGTATTATTTTATAATAATATTAATAATAATAATATAATAGATAGACGTGTTATTTTCATAGATAACTTTGCAAAACTAAATTTTGTGTATCTTGTTTTCCAATTCTATTTTGCTGAAAATTTTGTGAGGTTATATTTATCTATGGAATTGTAATCTATTATTTCTAAAATTAATATTGAATATTAAATTTTATTTAGCGCATCCCTAATCTTTATTTTAATTATTGAAAATCGATATCATGACCGATCATCTTCATATTATTCCGTATTCGATAATATCGTCTTTAATTTAAGATCTTTAACATTAAGAAATTGGACATATATCCGGATACAATTTTCATCAACACGAATAGTATTTACACGCATAATATGGGATAAGATATTGAGAGGAGCGTTAGATGTCTAAATAGAAAGCCCGCATCCGTTTCCACTGTAATTCTCCCAGTTGGATAGTAAAGGGTTAACTCTACTACCGGGTAGGTCCAGTTGGGTTAGCCACAGGCGTTCAGGCGTTCTTTGCCTCCATTAAATTAACCCTTTACGCTAGCAAGTCTAACTTGTCTGCCCACGAACGTTCAAACGTTGTATACCGTTATTCTGATTGGCTGTCTTGACGTGACTTCGCTAATAAGTTTCTTAATTATACTTTCATCTATATTAGAAAATTTTTCTTCTCATTGCTTTTTATTGTTATCTAATTTTTTTTTATCTAGTTCTTATAAAGTGTCGCGGTTGAATATGTATTATTCAGAATTATTCAGAATGGATTTATATCAATTATTCAATTGTTCCCGAAACTTCTAGTGCGTTTTGGGAATACTGAATAATTCCATAATATGTGTCTTAGTTTTTACTCTTGTACAATTTTTTAATTTTGCCAATATGCGTCTATAATGTAGGATCTTCAATATTAAGAAATTAGATATATATCTCAGTATAATTTCCATTAACATGGAAGATATTTAAGCGCAGACAGTATAGGATAAAATATCGATAATCTTTTTTAGAACATGTGATATATGATTTTTAAGAAGATAACCTAGAAAATATGTAGGAAAATGTGACATAAGGTAAAATATGATGGATCGTACTTTTAGATATTAGCGTTAATTATCTATCGCGAAATAAGAAACAAGAAAGTTAGTATCACGCAATCGTAAATGTCTGTCGGAAACGCAAACATGTGGCAATTTGCGCCTCGGTGTTTGCGCGCGCGCGTCGCACGATTAATCTTCATGATTTTAATTAAAGTTCGTGGGCTGGTGAAGAATTTCGCAAATTGAAAAACGCGTCTAAAATTTGAAGGAAACGGTTACGCGAATGCTTTCGCGCAGACGATCGTTTGTCTTGCGTGTTTTTGCCGGTACAATGCCATCGTGTCTATCACGCGAAATCCGCGGTTGCTTGCGGCGTAACCGCAGTTACACAGCGCGCAAAATTCTATCCCGGTCCGCAAGAGAGAAGGACAGAAACCTGTGGAAGACGCCAGACATAGAAGATGTCTGGCAGAGAGATGCGAGTCACTCCATCATAATTAGTCTTCTGGCGTTCCCCAAAGGATTGTACCAAGCGCTACCTCGAATTCAAAGTAATACGATCGGTGATTAATACGTTGCGTATAATTAATTCTGTCTAGTATTAAGCGAGCTGATGTGCGGATTTGTCCAAACTGCGCTATCCGCGAACTTACGTGGCAAAGTAAACGACGAATGAAATGCGACATGGTTTATCAACGACCATTAAACGAATACTTATTTATTATTCTCGAGTGAACTAACTTAAATCGACATTTCGATCAATTGTCCTGAAACTTTGAAACATTTTTCTCGAAGTAGCGTGTGAGAAATTGAATGTGCTCGATATCAGGTATATATTTGTAGATACATCATTATTAATTGTAGCCAAAAGTAAAAATATTTTTCTCTTTCCTGTACTTTAGAGACTCGTGCTAGTTTTGCGAAGTTAGAACGTCATGTTGTCAGTTTTTAGTATAAAAAGTGCGGAACTTTTTTTTATTTGGAGGGACTGCAGAACTAAGAAAAATGCTATTGGAAACTATTGTTATTTTTTTTTTATATTAAGACAATGGCGTGCTACCTTTACAATCTAATTTTATGTGGAGTATCTGTGAAGTTAGCACGACATTCTATTAATATAAGAAAAATAATAACAATTCCAGTAGGATAACTAATTATGTAACTGTCAGTAAGTGAATGCGTGAAACTACAATTCTGAACAGCTAGGAAACAATTTGAAGATATCATCGATACAATGGTGCACAATGGTGTTCGGATAATTAGATTCGTGACAGTAAGTCTTTATCGAATGGTTAGGTTTATCTTGAATAACGATCGACATTCAAGTTGAATACGTTTAACTGGTTTCCATCATTTAAATGTAACTAATGACACCGCTTTCGGAGAGGAACATCGCGCAATAATGGCTCCGGTGAAACGTGCGAAGGAAGTATATAATGACGAGATGAGGAGTGCTGGACGTAACGAGGAGGGCTATTAACAAAAGTCGATTCGCGCTCGGAATAGATTTATATATGAAGTATATCGAGTAGTCGATACGTGGTCATTTACATTGATCTTTCTTTACCTGGTACTTACACGCGATTCTTTTTTGTATTATTTGTACATCAAGGCAAACAATTTACTGCGAAGTAGTTTACAAATCGTATCGTTATTGAATTTCACGATGAAAGCGGCCGAGTTGTTTAACTAAAATCGAATCAGCGACCGTCTTTGACGAAAAAGAGTACGAGCGATGAAGAATTCCACGACCGAGTACCTGCGCACTGAGCTTCTTTTCGCCCGTAAAATTTGCATTAAACTACGGCGGTGAGTCAGCGCGCGCGGCCTTAATTGCTTACTTTGGAGTGGATCGTTACTTGTAGTTGGCTGTTTTGCGTCAGTCGACTTGCGTCGCCAAATGATATGGCCGGTACATAATCCCAAGTGGATCCGGCAAATAGTTTGAGCGATTCGCGATGCTGAGAGGAAGGGAAGAGATGTAGGATGGCGGTAATCCTGAAGTTCGTGAATTTTCTGAACGCGCATCTCTTGCGCGTTTCATGAAGTTATTAGCCGTTCGATGTTTGTTTCACCAAGTTCGTCATCGTTTCTGTAGAGTTACGCGTTACGGCCGCTATGAACGGCGAGTTAACAAGCAATCCCGAACTTCCAATAACATCTCGAACGGGTTTCTCGTTCGAAAATTTTGACGAAAGTTAATTACGATGTAAACGTGATTCTGACTGATCTTCAATATTCGCGTTTGCTATTACGTATTACTTTAAGCTTTACGATTATTGCGGTCACACAGAGAGAAGGTTGAAATAAATGTTGAAATAAATATTTCTAAAAATGTAGATCTGAAAATACAGATCTAAAAATAATGTCTGTAAATAATCGATTAGATCATAATATAATGTAAAATACAATAAAATTGTCTAGGACGCTCAAAATTGTTAAAATATTAAAATTCTTTTTAAAATATTGACAACACTTAGATGTTCTATATAATTATTTTGATGATTAAATTAAATTATTTTTAAATCTGTATATCTCTCTATTTAAATTTTTCTTTCTTCAACAAAACTGTTTGTTTTTTCTATGCCCGAATGTTGCGCGATTATTATCTTATACAGGATTAAAGTGACATCTTGTATCTCGAAACACGTGAAGTACTTTAATTGAGTAAATTGCTAAGAATAATTATGATTATGCTAAAATTAATCCAACAGATGGCAATTCATGGGACAATTGGAAGTCGACATTTTGTTAAGAATTCAATTTTAATCACTATGAAAATTTATTATTGACGTTGTGTCGCGGCCTTCTCTACTATTGGCTTAATTAGGAATTTTGCCGTGCAGCAATTGCATCTTCAGAAATTCAGCTGCATCTCAATTTGGCGGCATACAATTAGCGAATGTACTTGGTTGAGCAGCTTCGCGCCCTCACGTTTCTGAAATGTATTAACCGCTCGCGTCATTTAAGCCAAACTGTTGCGCGAAGTTTCAATCGACTTTTTTTAACAGCTCGTAACAATGACCTCGTTCGAAATTTTGTGCGATTAATATCTAACAGAAATTTGAGCGAATTGTGTAGCTCAACATCGTTATCTTAGAATCTCTATGACGCGAACATTATTACCAGAGAATACTTAAGGGGAAGATATTATTTTAATCCTCCGTGCGTCTTACTTAGATTACTTCGGTAGATCTCTCGCGCAGGCCAAAAACGATTTTGCTGCACACTTGGAAACCCACCGCGACTCCGCCAAATGACTGTGTGAGAACGCGCCGTAATAAGTAATGGCACGCCCTTACTTCCGTTGCCTCAATTACAACTTGGTTGCGGTACAGTTGCGTCTTTAAGAAACGTCTCGCAGTCGAATCAATGCCGTCTCGGAAGGATAGGCATATTCGATATTACCGCAGCAGGTGTGAGTCTAAGGCTCGGCGGCGAGAGTGAATCCGAGAGTTAAAGCAACGGAGTAATTCCCGCGAGTAATCCAACGAGGTCGCGAAACGTGTAAAACGCACGTACACACATTCGCGTCGAACGTAAAGAGAAAGAGAGAAGTGCGTCGAGCGAGTTATATCCATCGTCGTTTACCGCTGGGAGACTTTTCAAAAAGTCGGTGCACGAGCGAACCCCGTCATCGTGACGACGCAAAGTGTAAAGTGTGCGGCTCGTTACTTTTATACGAATAACCAAGGAGAAAATGAAGAACGAGCGGTACCTGCTTAGCGAGGGAAAGGATAGGCGTCACGACGCGACGCACTTTTTAAATACAGCAATGTTGCAATCTCACAAATTGCAATGTAATATTGTGGAGAATATGGTAGGAATTTATAACAGCGATTATTGTAACATTTTATAAGACATTTTTTTAATTAATTGAAAGACTGATTATGTAAGAACTGTATTATAGATACTATTTTTTGTAATGTTTCCAGAATGTTACTGTATCATTTTTTATGAAATATTAAGCAATATTTGACATTACAAAAAATAGTATAATGGAACTCGTTGTTTCTTAATTTATTCAAAAAAATTTCTTATATATACATGTGTTTATACATGTGCACGCAACATATATAAATAAAAAAGTTCCTGTTTACTCTTTGTATACTTTAATACAATCCTCTTTCGTGACGTTTTATTCGGCGACTATACTTGTCCTCAAGACTATAATAGATCTTGATCTTGATAAATTCTTCTGTTTGATTTTCCGACCTATAGCCATAATCACGCTACAGATTGCCAGTTACGGTTGCTGGTTGTCGGTTCTATTTTCATCAATCACGTTGTAACTAATTTGCACTCGTTGCATCATGATTGACTAAAATAGAATAACTTGTAGTGTGTATTGGGTCACCACGTATATCAGTTTTAGCTTTAGAGCTTCTTCGAGGGCAGAAGCTCGCTTATGTTTTAGCATTTGATAGTGATTGCATTCTTACTCTTTAAAATTTATCAACATTCGAGCACGCAAAAAAATATTTTGCTGCTTCAGCTAAAATTATAGCTGTTTTTTATCTGAAAATTATGTATCTTACGCATAGAATTTATATCACAAATTCTAAAATATCTATCTCATATTTATATGTTAGATGCAATACATATCCAATATCGCAGTACTTGCTAGAAATTTATCTATTTTAGTTATTTTTTGTACTTAGATAATTTTCGCTATAACTGCAAGTTCACTTTTTTGAGTGAGGGGACTGTTACTTACTAAATGTAAAGACAAATGGAATGATGTTTATGTCGACTTGTCTTTTATTAAATGGAAGGCATCCAATTTTGAGTCCATTCGTCTTCGCTTCGACATCTTCTAGAATAATTGCGGCTATGTCGCATTGTTGTTGATGCATGGCACGCTTGAACGATACATCTGAAGTACATTGGTAATAATCTACATTGGCGGCAGATAAATTCTATTACGGGAGTGACAGTTCTTCTGGGTAATTTTAAATTGTAATTCACTGGTAATTGACTGTTAGGAAAAAGAGACAGTTTGTCTAGTTGCAAAATAAATCTAATTGCAAAATAAAAAACAAAAATCGAAGAAATTAGGTTAATATTCCTGAATGTGAGACAAACCGACCATTTTATTTCACGAGTAAAATATATATGAAAATAAATAGCTTGTATATATTTGCGTGTATAATATTTTCTTCTTTTAACTCTCATGTTACGAGAGCCATGTTATTTGTTGTTTTTACTGGAAAATATTGAATCAGTAAACATTAAATAATATTTTTTACAAAATGGAAAAATTGGACGAGACAAAAAGGGAGAGCGCGTGTAGGTATGATATTTCGAAATAGAAAGGTCTCTCTCTGGTCGCAATCTAAACGGTATATACTGGTATAATATCATTTCGAAATAAACCGTCAACGAAAAGATAACTACTGAATCTAGAAATGAGAGCGAGAGGAAGAGAAACAGACGAGGAGGAGGAGAGAGACAGAAATGTTGAGCATTAATTCAGTATAATTAAATGTGACATAAACCCGAAATGAAAAATTCATCATTGGCGTTCTATTTTTGATGTTTCTCGCTGACATTTATTTTTGCCGTGTGTTTATGTCCTGCTTTTCCGGGTTAGTTTCGAAACGCGAAATTATTGCCTTTCATTTTCATTCCTCTCTCATTGGCGATGGAAAGCACTAATTGAGTTCACATACAATTCAACTCTTATAAGTGAATGTGTGAAATTTTATGCACGTGTGGCAATTTTCATAATGTGATGGAAAACCGTATAGTTTTCAATTCCCTCCTTATGCCGAAACATTTCTTAGAAACTCAACAATCACTAGAAATTGTTTCACAATCTTGACCATTATGAAATTTTCGAAATTGAGTCAGACACATGAATTTACATAGGAAAAACAAGGAGCGATGGTGAAATAGAAACAAAGCAATTTTTTGTACAGCAGTTTTTTTCGGTTAGTTTTCTCCCAGTTTTCAACGGAGAACCGTCATTTTTTTCGAACAAAAATGGTACTGACTGCGGAATACATATCTCGATCATACAGCTTTTGTTCGAAAAATGGTAGTTTTTCAATAGCGTTATACAGATTTAGAGTGAGAGTGTTATTCAAAATTATTTTTAGTTAAAAAGTACCTTTGGTTTGAAATTAAACGAATTTTATTATAATAAAATTGAGCAAGTTATTAATATTATATATTATTAAGTTACTTTCAATAATGTATACTTAATATTTCTTAATTATTTATGTAATTGATAAGACGTAGAAATCATTTATGAGTAATATTTATGAAATATGTAAGAACATTAAATTTATAAAGAATTTAAATACTGAAATCATTCTTTTTATGTCATCAATCAAATATTTTCAAGCACTGAAATAACATGGTACGTCACAAATTCTCAGATTCACCTATTCTTAATTAAATTGTTAGAACTTCTACTTGAGAACTAAGAGCGTGTTTTCGGGCAGTATGTAATATCGTTGGCCGTATGTTCTCAAATGGTAAACATTTGTATTTGTAATTAAAACAATAAATCTTTGAGCATAAAGCCATAAAATGTTCGACGCTTTTAATTGCGACGGACGATGTCGAGGTTTTGTCGACTCGCATGTATTTTTACCTCCGCTTGCAATAACGAGCTGTTATGATGTTAGGGAATCTTAAGATTCTACCGTATAACAGATTGGGTGCATTATTCATTCCCTTATAATAACAGGCCGGGTATTCTGAATACATTAACGCGGAAATTATCAGGTATTCACGCGCGCGTACGAGAGAAAACAGAGAGAAGAAAGAAAGATGGGAACGATTTGGGAAACGATAAAATGTAAAATATACCGTAAATTATTATAATAAATTGTATGAATTATTACGGCATCAATGCCATCGTGCGCTGAAACGAGGATGCACGATATTGGCGAATCCAGAAATTTGTCAAAGGAGAGATTTGCTGCAAGAGAAATTTTTTTGTTAAGTCAAATATGAAAAGATAGATTATTAAATTATTATTTAAATTATTATTTAAATTATTGAAAAAATATTTTTTAAATGTATAATTCATAAAACGTTTTATTTAAAATTACAATATTAACTTTGAAAAAGAATAATATAATGAAATTTATATCTAGGAATTTCTTAAATTAAAAAATATTTTTGGAATATATTAAAATTGTGATTAAGAAGAGCATTTCAGAAAATCTGTTATAAATATTTTTTAAAAAGGAAAGTTCAAGGGTTGGCATGGCTCCTATAGCCCCCTTTTTGGATCCGCCAATGATGCATAATTTTATAAAAATAATTGAATCGAACGACAATATCACTGTGTCCTCGGTATTGTCGAGGGAACAGTGATGAAAGGCACGATTGGTAATTAACCCCGTTAATAGATCGAGCGCGCACAGAAGGTGGTTCTTTACTTATATTTCTTATCTGCATTGCACGCGTGCACGAGTGTAGTGCAACAGTGCTTTGCCCTGAAATTGTTTGCGCCAACCGTGCGGCGAACGACTATTACCAGTCCCGTAGCCTCGTTAGGTGGGATTGTTTTTACTGACCGCGTCAATAATTGCAACTCAGTCTAAGCCGCGTGGTATAAGCGAGGCCGTAAATATGCCGCGACGTCGGGCAGGCCGGGACCAACCTCGACACTAAAACGCGAGGAATGCTCGCCGGCGATACTGCGAAACGTTAACGTCTATTCGATCGTGATCTCATATTTCGACGCGAACGATACTTTTTAATGAAACGAATTGTTCCTCGGATGTCTAGGTTTTAATAGGACGATAAACGTTGGCGTTATTATGACTTAGTAATAAATAATGGTATGATCAAAAGATCAGTTGAACGTTCATAGAAAGAACAGTTTTGCTAAAGTATCTAAAAATTTATGTACGAGTATATACAGATCTGAAAATATTATAATTTCGTTCAGATCATCGAAATAATTATATACATTGAAAAAAAATATAGTCAATTTTAATAAATATTTAGTTGAATACTTGCCAACTAAATATTTACAAAATATAAAGATATATTTATTTGATACGAGAAATGTTAATTTGATTTAACAATCTTTTTTTTTATTGAACAAATATTTGTTTACTGAAAGTAAATATTTAGTTGGCAGTATTGAATTATAATATTTTATTAAAATTGACTATATTTTTTTCTCAGTGTAGGCGTTCAGACTGATTGCTAGAATATTAAAATTTTTTGCAGCATTGTTTGAGTTTCCTACATAATTATTTTGATGTCCAACAAAATTATTTTTTTGTATCTATTTAAATTTTTAGATACTTGAGCAAAATTGTTCTTTCCGTGCAGTGATTATTATTGCCTCTCGCGAAAAAGAAAAAAAAAATTGCGAAAATGCACTTTTTCATTAGGATGTATTTATCATTTCGGTTATCTTTGTGATTCTGCGATATTACGCGCCGCTGCTCATCCGGTGTCATCCAACAACACGGCAATAATGTATAAGTGATATATTCCCAGTATTATTACATAATTATACGGTAATTAATTCGCGGGATATAATTACGATCGCGCAAATAATACAAGCGCATATTAATTGATCAAAACGCCCATCGCTTCCGCGCTCGTTGAAATTTCATTCGTGATAAACGGAGGCGAATCGTCGCGACGCTACACGTCGTTCTTCCTTCCCCCAATTTTTTCCCCCGTTGTATACAGCGCTATTGCTGCTCGTTACGCGACGTTTACAATAAGATGGGAACTTTTTACTTTTCGAGACCGGCGGGGGTTCATTCTTGAAATCTGAGTTTGCCGTATAATTTTATCGTTGTCGTTTTGCGCCATCACTCCGCGTCCGCACGTTAAAAAATCCTTGCGGCATAGCCGGTCGTAATGGCGGTTATTAAGAATAATGACTGTCGAGGGCGGAAGAGTAGAGAGAGTACTGCCACGTAGATACATATTCATGAGAGTAAGTGAAATCGCCCAATATCTTACGGTAGTCTCCAGCTACCGTCCCCGAAAGCGGATACAAATGCCGTTTCGATAATCGACCAACCACGCCGCTTACTATGTACGCCTTAATCATTACACCCCCCTTCACCCCTTTGCAGTAAATCTATATTGTAATTTATGTCTTCTGGATGCGTATAGCGGGATGCCTCATAGCAATTTAGAGACATCGGCGTTTGCGACGTGCGACGAGGAATCTGCTTCGAAATTCTTAAACGCATTTTTCTTCTCTAAATTCCTGGAGCGTTTATTGCGATTTTAATATCTCCGTAAATCAAGTCTTTATTACTTTACAACCTGTCCTTCTCTCCCACCCCCCCTTTGCCCTCCCAGTGAATAAATATGGCACCGCTTTTCGATGGTTATTATGTATTTTGCTACGATTAAATAAAAATAACGGCCATATATTACGATATTATTTATTAAAGTTTAATCAAGCTATTTAGAATTTTAATATTTAATCACGCGATATATTTTGTTATTTGTAACGCTTAAACTTTTTTATCAAAGTATTATTGGCATTTTAATATTATTGGAATTTTTAGCGAAATAATGAATTCTTTGAGCCTCATTATCTGATAGATTATATACAATTAACGTAGTATTTATCTATGCGAATTTTGTCACGTTTTGTTCCTGTCACATCGGCTTATCCCCTTAAAATATCAATTCATATCTGAACAAATCTGGGATAAATGACGAACAAGTTTTTAACAGCCTTATTAATCAGTAATTAATCACTCGGATGAAATGCGAGAGTTGAGTGTAGAATATTAATTATATTAATTTGTAATACTGATTTGTGTATATTATTAAACACTCTGGAATAAGATACTGATATGTTTTGTCATATCATAGTATTTGATGATTGAAACGTATTCTACATGATGATGTATGATCGTTTACCGCGCGGCAAACAAACATTATTATTAAGCTCATAGAATAGCACGATGTAAAACTGGAATATTGATCTTCATTAAATCACCTCTTACCCCAACAATTACGTATTGCCAGAGCAATATGTTTAATTATGTATGCGAGCAAATGGAAAGTCGTGAGCAAATTCACACGGTTAAAGCTGAAAATACAACAATCGAATCCTTCCAGTTTCACGCGCGATTAAACAGGATCTTTAATTTGCCATTGTCTCTGCGATACTCTTTCCAAGTACATCAATTGCACCGCTATCGAAACTAAATCTACTGTTGCGCATCGCATCTTCTCGTCGAACCTCTATACTTATTTCCGGAAATCGTATTACGTGTCCGGTTTCCCGAACCGCATTGTTCCATTGAAGGAACAACGAATGGGAGCAATGTCGTGGAATGATAATGAATTCTTAGAAGGCGCGGTATGAAAGAGTGCGTGTCGTTGCGAACGCAAATAAATCGCGACGCAAACGCCGTAGATACGCTCCAGGAGATGCTCGCGCGGGGGAGGAAATCGTGCGCTTCCTTCCACTCGATTAACTTTCCCAATGATCGTGATTGGATCTACCGCCAAGTCGGAAGGAATCAATTACCCCTGCGGATTCCCAATCCCACTTCTCCCCCTTATCCGAGTGGGACTCAACGAAGACGAATCGAGAGGTATCCCGAGCGTGCAAGTTCAAGAGAACGGGCTCTCTTTTTAGCCGAGGAGAGCCACGGAGTAATTTTAATGTATTATTCAAGAAAGAAAAGGGTAACAATCGTGCCATCCCATTTTTCTCGAAGCGTTTTTCTCGGCGCTCGATTCTTCAATATCCGTATAAGTTACGATATGAGTTTTCCGCCGTGACACGGAACATAAACGTACGATATGGATCTCGATGCGGATATCTTCGCGGAAGGTTTCAGTTCTTCACGAAGTTTCGTGACAGACATTTTATGCGGAATGGGACATACAGTAACTTCCCTGCGTACGCGGGAAACTTCATGATCCGCAAGTTCCACAACTGACATATATCCAGCATCGCGGCAAACCGCGAAGTTCGAGCAAATGTTTGTACGTTTCTCGCGGAATTTCGCGAAACGGACTGGCTTATTATTATTCAAAAATGGTATAACTTTGCAGCCGAGCGATCTCTCCTTCGTTCATATATATAGTTCCGCAGTAGTGCGGCGTGCCGGCGCGCGATTCACCAGGGAATCGGCCTAGTGGAGTGGACGATTAAGATCTCGAGGAGCTCGTAAACCGGCGCAGGTTTATTGTTTTCGCAACCCTCTTTCTGAGCACCTCTCTCTCTCTTTCTTTTTCCCCATCT
>Ga0157364_1001947_pt1 | contig 18488 bp, 15 predicted proteins | sample AttsexASBM2_FD_111476 | JGI IMG/M metagenome (GOLD analysis project Ga0157364, IMG submission 111476) | Fungus gardens microbial communities from leaf cutter ant in Ribeirão Preto, State of São Paulo, Brazil - Atta sexdens ASBM2 | ecosystem: Host-associated > Fungi > Mycelium > Unclassified ...
TATAAAAGAACTTAACAAGAAGTTTCCAATATATTGCCATCCTATTTATACTAATAGTATATGGTCTGTACTGATATTAAATAACCCTATTCTAATGTCTATATGTCATCTATGAGTATAGCTTTAAGTGACTTAATTGCAAGAGCAATCATCAAGCTAATTCTACTATCTACTCTTTCTGAAAATATTTGTTTAACAGAAAATGGCACTCAAAGAAGTATCAAGAGCTTTTGTGACAACAAAAGCAAGTCAATCCACTCATCTGTAAGCAAGATGAGTATATAATGTTAAAAAACCTCTGCTTATTTTCACAGAATGTTTACAAGAACAGAATTCTTACTGATATTATTTTAGAAAACAAAAAAGATTTCAACATTCTTTTTATCCAGGAGCCTCCATGATCTTTTATCCATATCATTTTAGGTCACTAATTAATGATTATGATTATCTAAGAATACTTACATACATCAGTGCTCAACTCACTTATTTACACTTTTCTTTAAAAAAGGATGTTTTTGATCACAGAGACATTTGTTACTTCTTTTTCTTAATAACAGTTGTATATTCTTTATGATCAATATTTACTTAGATAAACATCAAACAGCTTTAAAGTATTTTAAGGATACTAAAACTAGTCTTTGAAATGTTTAACAGATTCTTACTCAATATTCCAATAATTCCAGCATCGCAAATTTAGTTATTGATTTAATGTTTCTTTGCTCAAATTGATAATTATTATATCTTACCTAATATTCAACATCCTTTGGATCACATCTCATTAACTATTAATATCTCTATTATGAAAGAATTCATTCAAGAAAAATGATATACTATTATTAGGAATAGTACAGAGAAAGAAAATTTTATTTTGGAACTTACAAACATGATAGAAAATATTAACACTTCAAATATACCAGATAAATATTCTCTTAAACTTATCATTTAAAAATATGAGAATTTCAGAATTCACTTAGTATAAAATTTCATAATGTGTTAATATTACTAAACATTTCAAAGTATGATAGAATGAGAAGTGTCAAACCAAACTGACTAATTATAGATCCTCCAAGACAATTGAAGACTGGAAAGTTTTCAAAGAAGTTATTAAGAAGACTAAACAATTATTTTTCGATGATAAAATTCAAGTAATCACTTCAAAAAATTATAAACCAATGAACCTTATGAATTGGGTTAAATTGCTAGTAATAGAAACACTGTAATTCAAGAGTCAACCCTATATTAAAATTAATGATCTATGATAGATATTACATTAAATGTATAATTCAGCTTAGAATTGTTAAATAAATTTGGACTTGTTAGACAAAATTCCATCAAACCTATTATGAAATGGCTGTTGTTTTCTAAAGAAGAGTTCAAGACTACAATTAATAAGTACAACAGTTTGTTCACTTTTAGGCTAGATTATATTTCATAAAAAAATTTGAAAGCAGTTATTAACAGTGATAGATATCTTCTTAATATTGTCAACATTGCTAATGCCTATATCAACATAGGATATTGGCCATCCTATTTCAAGATATTTTTATCAATCATCATCTCCAAGCCCAACAAAATAGCTTATGACTTTATAAAAATGTTTTGTTCAATTATTCTCCTAAACACTCTAGGTAAACTCATTGAAAAAATCATTGGTGAAAGATTTCAGTACTAGTCTATCTCAATGAATTTCATATATTTTAATCAGTTAGATGGCTTAAAGCAACAATTAATGTAAATATATTTCTTATGTATCTTATTTGTTCAGGATGGGTTAAAGATCTTTAAACTAGCACTCTAGCCTTTGATATAGTCTAATTCTTCCTATTGCTCAACCACTAACTTTTTCTATTTATCCTAAACAAAGCTGGTTTCAATCCAAAAAAAATTTTTTTCTAACTATTTAATTAGTAGAAAAACTCAATATCTATAGAACAATTTTGTTTCTTCTTTCTTCAATGTAGATGTAGGTGTAGGACAAGATTCTACTTTCTCTTTTATCTTTTTTTTTTAAATTAACAATTTATTACACAAAGCATGTAGGTAGTCCATGGTAGCTACTTTATAACTACATATATGAAGACAAAAATTACATGAAGTTAAAGGGAAAAAAAGATAAAGCAATACTATTCTCAAAAGAGAAAGTCTTACTATTAAATTTGAGAAATTGAAAGAAATAACCAATAGAGTCCTTTTTTGAATTCCAATAGTTATTGAACCTCTTACACTCATATAAAATGTGATATCTTGATTCAATGGGATATACACTACATAAACAAGCAAACTCTTCTCTAGGAAAAATTTTTAGTTGATACTTTCTAATAGGAGCATGATTGACAATAGCTCTGGTAGCTCTAGTGTAAAGAGAATTAGAATGACTGAAATATTAAAGCCATAGTCTGCCCTTTATAGTAGATAGTTCAAGAGGATTTAAATCATTATCAAGTAGTTCAAGAAAGTTTCTTTCTTTTAGATCTGATACTTGGAAATTCATTCTCCATATTACAGAAATAGAGTCGCATTCATGTTTTTTGCAAAAATCTCAGGACAATTTGCTTGAGAGAATAGAAGAAAAATCAAACTTTCTAGTGTCTTTGTCTACTAAGAAGTACAGTATCTATTTCTGTTTGTTAGGACAATTTTAGAAATCAATATAATTATTGCTATCTTTTTTGAAGAAATTTCTTAGTTTTCAAGAAATAATAGCAGAGTAAATTTGATATAGGTGCATCAATAAGTTGAAAATATTTTTAGCCATATATAAGAAGTCTGTAATAACAACAATATACTTGATATTAGAAATGTTGTTGGCTTGGTTAATTCCATATCTGATTGCAAAGAGCTCAGTTTCAGTGGAAGTGATGTTGACCACATGGTGAATAATTTTAATGATCAGTCTATTGTACAAGTGAATATGTGATATAGAGGTAGCAATATTATTTCTTATACTAGTGTCTAAGATAACCATTATGGAATGAGGATCAGTGGATGTGCTAATAGCAATATTATCAAGGTTGTGTAAATGATCCTTGATGTCTTGTTTTTGCATGTGAAAAGAGAAATGATCTGAGAAGGTATCTATGAGTCTTTTTCCTAGGGAAAATTCTGAGAGAAAAGAAGGGAAGAAATTCATTGCACTTGTTGTCCATATTAATTAATGGACTATAATTAGAGTTGTTGTTTATGCATTAATTTGTTGAGGTCAAGATGATAATAGATGATATGTTCAATTGATTTTATGATGTAGTTGGAGGAGAGCGAAAAACCTCTAAGATAAAATCTTTTTTGCAATTTCTTGAGGTGAAGGTGGATAGATATTAAACCCACTATAGTTTCAATACCCACTTTGAAAGATGTTCAAAAAGTACTGGAGATCTATAAGACTACTCTTTGCTACATTTTCCTGAGAATTCTAAGGGGATAATTGAGTAAGGCTTTATTATAATATCACAGTTGAAAGCTATATAAAGCTATGAGTAATGCACAGCAAATATATAGTCATCTTTTTTGAAGGGAAATGAGACCTCTTGATGAGTTACCCAACATTTTTATGCACTTGATGGTAAAGATAGCTTTATTTGTGTAAAAGTCAATATGGTAGCAAAAAATAAGTTTTTAGTTAAAGAAGAAACCTAGGTATTGCCATATAGTTTTGAGAAGTAGTATGGGGCTCTAAGAGTAGTGAGGTCTAAAGAGGAAGAATTAAAGACACCATACAATTTGGAAAAATAGAATACTTCAGTTTTTCTATACTTCACAACTAGTCTGAATCTTGTAAGAAGGGAAGAAATGATATTATAGTTACAGAAAAGGATCATATTCAAAACAGTAATAGATTTGTATTGGGTGATAAAGAAACTATTGTCTACAAAAGATAAAAGTGAGATAGAAATTTTTAGGTTTTTAGATGGTTTTCTAAAATATAAAATATAGAAAAAAGATAAAGAGCTGAGAGGATAGGAAAAAGAGCTGATCCCTGACTGACACCAACATCAACATTGTAATAAGGAAAAGAGAAACTGTTCCAAAGATACTTAGTTTTTCTACCAACTAGATAATTCTTAAAGAAATTAAAAACTTTAGAATCAAAACTAGCTTTGGCTATAATAAGGAGGAGAAGCTGATGGTTAAGTAAAGAGAAGAACTGTGTGATGTCGAATGCTAACATACTCATAATGAGATTCTTGATCTATCCTGATTTGATAAAATGAGTGAGAGTAATGTCTGTGTCTGAAGTAGATCTGTATTTGAAACCACCTAATTGACATGGGTGAATAAAGTTGTTAGATATTGAAGAGAACTGCAATCTTTCTCCAATCATCTTCTCAAAGAGTTTGCTAGTAGTGTTGAGCAGTACAATAGGCTGAAACAATTTAGATAAATCATATGATATTTTGTTGGGCTTAGGAATGATGACTGTAGACAATATCTTGAAATGAGTTGGCCAATGCCCTAAATTAATACAAGCATTAGCAATATCAATTAGCTTGTTAGTGTATTCTTTGTCTTTGGCAATTTTCTTGAAATGTCTCTAAAACAATTTTTCCAGTCTAGGGATCAACAAATTGTTGTAACTTTCGATGACGCTGAAAAGTTCCTTTTTTGAGAAAGAAACAAATGTCCTCATTTCTTTATTAGAAATTTCATTCAATAGGCTAATGTCGACCTGATAGTTTTAAGCAAAATTGAAAGAATTATAAAAAGTCTCCTAAAGATCATCCAGTTCAATGTATGGAATTGAATAGCTTCAGTAGCTAGAAGACTTCTCTTTTTGATCCAACTTATGAGTTCCCAAGAACTATACTTCTTGTTAGTCATCTTGTCAATTTTTCCATTGAAGAAGTTTTGTTTCATATTCTTGACCATTCTTTTGAATCTTTTTCAGTCTTTGAGTTATTTAGACTGTCTATATGTATCTAAGTCTCTGCAATAGTTATTATCCCACCATGCTTTGGAATATCTAGTGAGACTAACTATCTTAGAGTGTCTATGCCATATTCTGTTAATATTGTCGGCAAATATTTGAACGATGGTTTCAAGAGTATCAACACTTGATATGGGATCAGTGCTGAGTCTCTTGATAAAGTAAATGAGTTTTTTGATGAAGCAAGCTTCCTCTTCACTATTCTTGGGTAAAGATTGTTTTCTTATTTGAACTCATTTTTCATGAATATGAATATCAACAGTAATAGGGACGTAATCAGATATAAGTCTCTATTTCAGGTAAATGTAATGATTGTCATGTTCCATTGAATTAGAACATAAAAACACAAGGTTCAAAACTGAGTTTGAATCCTGAATATTATTGGAGTATCTAGTGGAGAGAATTTTAGTAGGTTTGGACAGTGCTACATAAAAAAAGTCAACAATTTTAAAAAGAGTGTCCTTATAAGAAAAATGAAATAAATAACTAGAATCTCACAAATAGTCTCTAATGTTAAAGTCTCCAGTCATAATAAGGACATTATTAATATTGACTTCAGTATCCTTGAGATATTGTAAAGCTAATTGAGACAAATCCAAGTATATATTAATAAAAAAGAAAGTAGAACTGTGATTGAAAAGAAAAATGCATAAAATATCTTTGTAATTAAAAATATCATTTTGAAGGTAAAAACACATAAATGAAAGATGAATATTTATATAAGAAATGACTTAAGAGAAGTCGTCAGCTCATGAAAAGTTCCTGGAAAACATAATCTAGTTTGGATGATTAGAGACTTCTACTAGTTTCTCCCTCTTACAACTAAAAGAATTCAGGATAGATTGAATGATTGATTAGGACAGTTCCTAGATGAAGATAATATCAAACAAGGAATGTGTTGATGAGGATGTTATTCTTATAAACATTTTGAGAATATATCTTGATTTTGTCTAAAATTATGCTTGGACATTGCTCATGACTGAGTAAATTAAGTTATTTCTACTTTCACAAAGTTCTTGTTGATTTTTGTTATGCCAATCGTAGTTAAAGTGATAGAAGGAGCACATGTTTGAATCCACTTGATGATTGTCTCAAAAGAATCTACATGAGAATGTTATATATCCTCACTTTCAGCAATTCTTGCATTGAGAGATATTTGGGTTTATGTTAGCACTCCTGATAGTAGTAATGTAGTTTTCTATGTTGAAGCATTTGTTAATAAGTTATTCAGTCTTGCTACTACTCTAGATATCTCATATGTTAATCTAGATAATGGCCATATCTGATCTAGGGAATACCTTAATAATATGAGATATAAATGCTAACATAACGTTGTTAAAGATGTAATTTCTCTTAATGATATCTTTTACTACACTTGATGTATTTATATTCTTTTAGAGGTATGGAATGTTTAGTTGGTTATAATGATAATGTCATTGAGATCTTGTTGAATGAAGTTGACCATAATATCTATCTTGATGTTTTTCAGTATTCTGTTCTTAGTAACATAAGTACTGCTTTTCTTCATAAAGTTGTTTTTGTTTGTATTGTTCATAGAAATAATGTTCTATTTTCTAAACATACACTTGATAGTTATGTTAATTTGAGGTTTAGATTTGCTATCATCTTTGATTATATATTGAATGTTATCTCTTTTATTTTCTTAGTTATAGATGATAGACTTTTCATTTTACAAGAAAAATCTTTGAAAAAAACAAACATTTTTTTGTTTTATAGTTATAATATTATTTCTTTTTTTTTCAACTAGTTTAGTCTTGTTATTTAACATGGAAATACTTATTTTTGACAGAGAGTTGTCTTTTTATCAACATATATAACTTTTATGTTAACAAAGCTTTGTTTATTATTAAATATATAAAAATGCTGGAAAATTTGATGAAAAATATAAATTTTTCTTATGGTTTTTCAATAAGGATATATTTTTGTATTCTTTTAAAAAACTTAGAAAAATACAAAGAAGAGTTGTTATTCAGATCATTGGCTCTTTTTATATATTATCAACATAGAGAGTTAAAGCTATTGTTGGTTTAATTCTTATTTATTTACATCTTCAGAAAATTAGCAGTAGATATCAAATCAGAACCATATCTTTACTATTAAATTATATAATTAACATTTTACTTAAATTAAAAGTTTTATTATGAATGTTAACAATTATTTTAATGGAATATTTCTATTTTTTGATTTTATTAATTACAAATTTTATTTGGATTTTAAATTAATTGACAATTTTTCTAATAGTTTTTTTTTATTAAGCTAACTATAAAAATAAAAAAAGCAAGAAAGTTTATCTTTACAAATACATCTTTAGATCTCAATTCTATTGTTGTTGTTTCTAATACTTATATTAGAAATAATATTACTATATCTATTTTGTATATCTACTTTCTCTTTTATAAGATTAAGAAAACTATTTATTATACTGTTAAGATAACTTCAACTGAGACTAAAATTTTTTTTATTAAATACAAAATTAACCAAGCTATTTGAATTTTTAAAGTTTTTCACATTATTATTATTTCTGACACTATTTGTTTAGCTTTTTGTATCTTTAATTCTACTATTTACTTTTATTAATTGTAATTGATAACTATAACAAAGAACCTTAGAGTATTCAATAAAAACTCTCTAAATTTTATTAAATTTTAGAACTATCATTAAATGGTCTCATCATATATTAGTCAACAAAGAAACCAAAAAGTTTAATTTTGTTTCTATTTTTTCTTATAAAGAGTTTTTAATAAAAATAAAAAATATAATAATATTATTAAAAACTGATGAATAACATTTCAAATATTAGATTTTAAAGAAAATCATTTTGTAAATCTTCTAAATAATAAACTTTATATAATCAAACTATTTTATATTAAAAGTAGTTTCTAAATTAAACAATTTAATTACTTAAATTCTTTTTGTATAAGAGTTATTACAAATCATACTTTTATAAGAGAATATTATCTAAAGTTCTTTTTAAGAGAAAGCTTTAGTTGTCTATATAAAATATATTTTATTAAAATAAAATAAAATATTTTAAATTTAATTTAAGTATTTTCTCTTTTTATAAAAACATTACTTAAAATAGTAGTTTTTTTTACTTAAATTTTTATTTTTATTTTATTATTATTAGTTTTTATATAAATAGTTATATTATATTTATTATAGTTTATTATTATATTAGATATAATAAATTGTTGATTTTTTAAAAAAAAATTAAAAAAATATATTATAGATATATATTTTAATATAATTTTTTCTAGTCTTTTTTATAATGTTTAAATTTATAATATAATGTTATATGATATATTATGTCATATATCTCTTTATTATTTAAGAAAAAAATAAAATTAAAATTTAATATAAAACTTTTTATATTGGACTTTAAGCCTAATTAAGATAAGTTTATTATTACTATTTTGTTTATTACTTGTATATTAACTATTATAATTTATTAACATTAATTTAATAATCTTTTACTTAAAAATCTTCACCTATATAAAGCTTAACTACAATACTTATAATAAAAAACTTTTAGTTATTTTTGAAACTTTTAAAATTTGATATTATTATTCAAAAGTTTAGTTTTTTTTATTAATATTATTATAAATTATAAAAATTTTAAATATTTTTTTACTATTAAAATATTGATATAAAGATACTAAGAATAAATTTAAGTAATTCTACATCACTTAACTTACTTAAGCTACAGACTTAGTTATTTATTTTTATATTATTTATTCTACCAAGTCTAGACTTTAATTATGTTGTTATAAGTTTAACTTTAATTTTTATATACTTTCCATAAAGTTTTCTTTTATTTTTTTATTTTTGTTTTCTTGTTTCATTTTTCTTATAATTATTTTAATTAATTTTTCTTATCAATTTACTGTAATAATATTTAAAAAATTTATTTTAAAAAAAAAAAAAAGATAATATTTATATAACTTTTTTTTTTTTACAGATTTTATTAATTCTTACTAACTTAGTTATATTTCTATTTTATTCTTTCATTAAGTCTTAAAAAAACTTTCTAATCTTATAGTATTTATTAACTAAATAACAATATACTTTGTATAGACTAAAAATTAATACTTATTAATTGTAGTACATATATCTTTTATAGAAGTATTTATCTTCTATCTTTACTATTTTTCTTTTTTCTTAATAACTATATTTATTTTCTAAGAATTTTTTTTCTTATTTTGTTTTTATAATAGAAAAAACAAAGTTTTTTTTAAACTTTTTCTTTTATTATTTCTTAGTTTTTTTCTTTTTATATTATCTTTATATAGCTATTTTCTTTACTTTAACCTCTATTATCAGTTTTATCTTCTTTTTATTTTTACTATTTTTTTTAAATAAACTAAAAGTTTTTATTTCTTAATATATTAGTATTATATATTTTTATACTAGTATTTAAGAATTTTTATATTAAGTTTTAAAGTTAAAAAAAAGTTTAGTTACAATATAATAATAATAAAAAGAAAGCAAAACTTTTTTTCTTTTTTTATACTTTGTTAAAACTCTTAAATACTTAATTTTTTATAGTAAAATTCTTATATTTATTAATATTTTATTACTAAAATTTCTACTTGAAACTATATTATAAGATATTAATATTTAAGTTTTTCTATTATTATACTTGTATTTATAGTAATATATCTTTATTACAAACTTTATTATTTATTATTTATATTGATTTTAATTATTATTGTTATTATTATTAAATTTCTAAATTACTTTTAAACTTCTAAGAGTGTATTTAAGATTTAAATATTATAAATAAGTAAGTAGTTCATTTTGTAATAATTTCTTATTAAAAATTATTCTTAAAAATTTATTTGTTTTTCTAAAATTGTAATTTTATGATAAATAATATATAAGTTAAAGTCAAAGTTATTTATAAAGTTTATAATTTTATATTTTTTATACTTGGTACAAACTTTAATTAAATATCTAATAATATTCCTAAAAGTTAGTTTATAAATATTTAACTTATTAAAACTATAACTAAATATAATGTAATATTTGTAATTATTATATATAATATTATATTATACTTTTTTAACTAAATTTTAAAAAAAATAAGAATATATCTATATATTTTAAATAAATTTTTTATACTTTATCTAATTTTATTTATAATTTTCTTATAAATTGTTTTTTCTTTTAAGTATAATTTATATTCTAATATCTTATAATTATATTAAATATAGTTTATATTTTATTATTTAAAATCTAATAAGAGTTTTTTAAAATATACTAAATATATTTTTCAGAAGAATATTTAGAAAACTAAAAAAACTAAAAGATAATAAAATATATTATTGCTAATACTGAAAAATAATATTAGTTTTGGTTAATTTTTAAAATATATACTATCTAAAATAGTTATTCTTTTTAATACTAGTTTAACTTCAAACTTTTAAGTACATTTTAATACTTTAAACATAAAGAACAATATTAATATGAACTTTTTTAGAAGAAAGTCTCACACAAACTTGGATAACAGTTCTAAATATGAAAATTTAGAACAATAATCCATCATAGTTTGACCAGTTCAAAGATAAGTGTAATACTTATTTCTTAAATACTAATACAAGAAAGAATAATATTTCTAATTAAAATCAATAAAATACTGGCTTTAAACAACATATTGTTTTTTTTTGTGAAAAATATGATAAACAATTAATATATTCCTAATATACAACACTTTAAAATTCTTCTCAACTATGATATTAATAGTTCTTTTAAGTTTAACTTTTAGAATAGTAATGTTATGAAATACTTTGAATATTAACATTTTTATTTTATCTATTTTTCTTGATTTTATATTTATTTTTCTTTTTAGTGACAATGAAAAGGCATATGACATTGCAGTCATATAACATGTTACATAATGTAATGTTATAAGCATGGTAGAAAGATTTGGAAAATAATGTCAAAGCACATAATATACATATGATAACCTTGAGTAAGATGTGAGACAAACATGAAATAATAGTATGGACTAATCTATAACAGTATAAATAAAACTCTAATTTAGTAGAGACTCCTTGTCGAGTTCTCTTATACTTTTCCTTACTTAATTGCTTAACTAAGAACTTTACCACTTGTGTTATCATTGGATCTTATGTTTAGTAGTTATTATAACAAATAAGATATACTTTATTTCTATGTTTGGATATATAAAGTTTTTGAAAATTGATTCCAAGAACATGTTTACTTCTTTATTGTAAATGGCTAACTTTATCAGAGTTAGAAAAATTAAAAAATGTAAAATATCAGATGTTATGAAATTATAAAGGTTTAATAAAGCTGTATAAAACTTCATCTCAGCTATTTATGAGGCTGGTTGGGATTTTATTTCTTTCAGGAGTGTAGTTGTAAGTAAATTAACTCCCAAATCTCTAAAAGTTAATATTAGTTCATTTTTAAACAAATCTAAAGGAAAAGTAACAGAAATTTTTATCTTTGTGTACTTGTCTAAGAAAGTTTTGGAAAAATCAAAATTTTTCAAAAAAGGTAAAAAATCTACAATAGTAACTGGTTTTAATTCTAAAAAGTTATATACTCAGATAATAATTTCAAATATCCTCAAGCTAAAGGAGAATTATAGATAAAATAAAACTACATATTAAGATAACTATCAAAAAATCATCTTAGAAACAAGTTATTATTTCTATAAGTAAGACTAACATTAACAAAATTATGGTGTCTTTATCAGATTATATTACTAATATCAATAGATCTTTCAAGAATATTAAATCTAAAATTATAGTGGACTATATTCAATTAGAAATAGTAAAGATCACAATTGTCTCAAATGTTATAGCAACTTAATCTAATCTTTAAGTTATTGAAAGTTATGTCAAGAACATTAAAAAAATTATGTCAGATAATATTTAGATTCTTAAACTTTCTCAATTGAAGTTATATTTAAAAATCATAGAAATTCCATATTTTATAAATAGTACTAATCTTTTTATCACTTTAGATATTATTAAATTAATAATTAAGTCCAGTCATATTTTCAATAATCTTATACTCATCTTTAGACCTAAGGTTATTAAAACTTCTCCTAAATCCGATATGATAGATATCTGGAATACTCAAAGTAGAAAAAATGTAAAAATACTAATTAACAGATATTTTAATATCAGAAGACACATTATCACTATCTATGGAGCAAATATAAATCCAGAAGTCCCTTAATACAAGAACTGCTAAAAATAGGAGCATTTCACTTTTTCATGTAAGATTCAAGTTTCTAAATGTGTAAAATACAATGGTTCTTACAAGACTAAACATCGTCATCATCTCACATAGTGTTGTAAAGTTAACTTGAAGACTAATTCTTCTAGGTTAGAAACTAAACAGAGCAAACTATGCCTTTATATTTCAAGTACTTAAAATATGAAGACAAATATCAAGCTAACTCAAATCAATGTTCATTTTAGAGATATTACTTCAACAAAAAATGGCATTCCAAGAAGTATTAGGAGCTTCATGACAACAAGAAGCAATTAATTTGTTTAGTTATAAATGGCATTCAAATATAATTTTGAAGGATATCAAAAAATTTTGCAAAATGTTTGCAAGAACCTCATTATTTTCACTATCTAGTTTGAAGAATAGTGAAGGAAAAGATTTAGTACTCCTACTAAATCATTCTAATTAGATAACTTTTTCCAGAAACACAACTAATATTAGTGACTTTTTCAGAGTTATCACTTATATAAATATTAGACTCATATCTCTTTATTTTTCTTTATCCAATAATATTTTTAATCATTGAGATATTTCTTGTATATCCTTTATCAATTGTAGTCTAGTATATTTTTTAATCAATATATATTCAGACTCATCACAATCAGCTTTGAAGTAACTTAAGGATATAGAAGTTGATATTAACAATGTTCTCATCATGACTGGTGATTTCAATATTAGAGATTACAGTTGGAATCTTAACTTTTGTTTTCTTTCTATTTATAAAGATATTCTTTTAAACATTGCAAACTTTTTTTATTTGGAAATGTCTGAGTCCACTAATCATATCCTTACTAAATACTCTAACAATCAACAAAAGTTGGACTCAGTTATCAATCTCATGTTTCTTAAACTAACTTCATTGAAACATGACAATCATTTAATTTATCCAGACTGATGTCTCACCTTTGACTACATACTGCTTACTGTGAATATTACTATTCTTAAAGAAGATATTCAAATGAGAAAACATACAATTATTAAAAATAACAAAGAAGAAGATAATTTCATCATTGATTTGATCAAGGCCATCAAAAGACTTAACATGAAGAATATCCAAAGCAAAGAGGTCCTAGAACACATTATTCAATCCTTTGCTGATTGTATTGAATGAATTTGGTATAAACATTTGAGAGTTGTTAATATCACTAAACATTCCAAAGAGTGGTGGATTATTGCAGAGATTTGAAGCTTTATAGACAAACCAGGAGGATTGATGATTAGAAACAATTCAAGAAGACAAAACACAATTTTTTTGATTTAAAAATTCAAGAAATTGCAAATAAGAAATATAGCCTTTGAGAGCTTATAAACTGGGTCAAGAAACAAAAACTGCCAGCCATTGAAGCTATTCAACACAATGGTCACCTATATATTAAACTTGAAGATCTTTGGTAAGCACTTCATTCTTCTTTCAACTCAGCTCAAAGTTGTAAAGTCAATTTGGATTTACTTGAAGAAATCACAAACAAATCTACTATGAAGTGGAATTCTTTTTCAGAAGAAGAATTCACTAGTGCTATTGCAAAATGCAACAATTCATTGACTCCTAGTCTAGACAAGTTATCATAAAAGTATCTCAAGAAATGTGTTAAAGATGTTACATGTCTCAGAAGATGGAAGGGTCTGGAAGATGACGTCAGGGCACCTGAAGTACATATGGTGGCCTTGAGTAGGACATGAGGCAGGAATGAGAATGAAGCATGGACATAAGGGCAGGGTTATTTATTAGTAGCATGGACTATGAACCCTTTGTATAAATAGGACTCTAATTAAGAAGAGGCTTCTTGTTGAGTTCTCTTGTGAATCCCCACATTATACTTCCACTTTGAGGTTTACTCATTAGTGAGATCATTTGTCCTTGTGATAAGTGGTTGCCACAACAAACAAGGAGTCATACAACTCTTCCAAGGCTTTTCAACCTATTGTTTTATTCAACACAATCAGCAAACTATTTGAGAAAGTCATTGGAGAGAGGTTACAATTCTAGACAATTTCTAATGAGTTCATTCATCAGTGTCAATTAAGTAGCTTAAAGCAAAGATTTACTATTGATACAGATATTGCCCTCACCCATTTTGTTTATTCAGGATAGGTTAGAAATCAAATCACTAGCATGCTAGTATTTGACATCACACAATTTTTTCCTTTGCTTAATTATTGACTCCTCTCTTTGATTCTTCTCAAAGACAGTTTTGATCCTAAAGTATCATTCTTCTTTCAAGATTATCTAGTAGGTAGAAAAACCAGTTATTACTGGAACAATTTTTCCTCTTCTTCTTTTCACATTAACATTGGGATAGGACATAAATTGGCATTATCACCAGTTCTTTCTGCTCTTTATTTATCTTTATATTTCCATATCTTTGAAAAATAGCTAAAAAAGCTCAATATTCTAGTTTTTATTCTTTTATTTGTGGATGATAGTCTTTTTATTGCTCAAAACAAATCTATTGCATGTTCAAACTCAAACCTTTTTTGTAGCTACAATATTATAACTTTTATTCTGAAGAGATTTGGCTTAGTTATAGAACATGGAAAGACTGAAGTATTTTATTTCTCTAGATTGCATAGCATATTCAACCTTTTGCCACTCAATCTTTCAACTCTAGGAGGTCCCATCCTTTGACCCAAGAATTCTTAGAGATATCTGGGCTTTTTTTTCAACAAAAAATTAACATTTTAACAACATGTTGATTTTTATGCTAACAAAGTATTATCAATCATCAAGTATATGAAAATACTTGGAAATTCTTCATGAGGCCTCATTTCAACTCAAAAGAGACTACTATATTGGTGTTGTATTTTACCAATTGCCCTTTATAGTTTTCAATTATGGTACTTTAACAAAGCACCACTTTTGTATCTTCTTAGAATTCCCAGAAGTATACAAAGAAGAGCCATGTTATAGATTTTGGGAGCTTTTTGCACAACTTCAACCTTTAATATTGAGGCCATCACTAGACTTATTTCCATTCATCTTCATATTCAAAAGCTAAATGGTAGATTTCAACTCAGAACACATCCTTTACTGTTGAATCACATCATCAAGTCATTATTGGAGACAAGACCTACTATGTTGAAAGGGCTTATGCCCAAACAACATCTGAAAATCAAAGGTTTAATGGTAGATATAGACAATAGATTTAACAAAATCATTTCTTTTTTTTCTTCTTTTGATTGTGAATTTTTACCAGAAAACAGACTTATAGACATTTTCTCAAACATATTTTCTTTTTATTCTTTAAATAGAAAGAACAAAAACAACATTAAAAGTCATTTACATAGTCTAAAAAGTGTCTCTCTCCAATTGTCATCAGACCCACATACAACTATTGTCATTTTGGGTACTAGCATCAAGAACAGTATTGCCACTTCAATAGCATATGTTCATATATACAATAGTCCAGTCATTAAGATAATTTACCATGTTGTCAACATCACTTCAACTGAAACAGAAATCTTTGCTTTATAATGCAGTATAAACCAAGCTACTCAGCAATTCAACATTAATCACATTGTTGTAATCACAAACTCTATTTATGCTGCTAAGAGAGTCTTTGATTCTTCACCTTATCTATATTAAGCTAGCTCTACTGCTATTTCTTGTAAACTTAGAAAGTTTTTTAAATATAGCAATAACAATTCCATTGAATTTTGGAATTGTCCTAGTCATTGCAATTGGGGTTTCCATGCTGCTGTTAATAAAGAAACAAAGTAACTTTCTGATCTTCCCTTGCAAATTGTCTTGGGATTTTAGCAAGAAAAAATGTGACAACATCTTGGATTATTAGAAAATGCTTTTCCAAGTATCTGACCTTAAAGGGTGACATTTCTATGATTTTATAGACAGTGATCTCAAAACTATTGAACTATCAACAGTTAAAGGTGGACTGTAGCTCAAGTTCTTTGGTCATTCATATTTGCTTTGTACTAGAGTGTTATGATCTAAAGTCCTTAGAGTGGGACAGAAGAACAACTTTTATATTGAGTAACACAAGAGAACTCGATAGAGATTCCTTTACAAACTAATCTATCTTTTATACTACTACCAATAGTCCATGCTCACTACTGTGTACCCTACCCTAAATGACCATGTGTAGAACATGAGGTTAACATGTGGTATCTATGTTGTATGATGTCATTTATTCTAGAACCTTCTACTTCGTTCTTCTAAGTTTTGTGACCAATGTTGTGACCACACCATCAGATTGTGACTGATGTGACAGTGTGACTGATCACTTCTAACCCTAACCCTAGCTGTTCTAAAAATAGAAAAATAAAAATAAAATAAAATAGAGAAAAACTAAGTCCACCATTTGTGAACTTGACATAGGGCTACTAAAGCAATAACAAATCATGCCACTATAAGAGAATATCAACTTAGATTTTTCCCTAGAGAAGAGTTCAAATATCTATATAACAAGTATTCTATAGAAATATTTGTCAAGTTTACAAATAGTGAACTTAGTCTTTTTCTATTTTACTTTTCATTTTATTTTCATTCCATTTTATTTTTCTGTTTTCTATTTTTAGAACAACTAGAATTAGGGTTGATTGGTCATGCTGTCACATCAGTCATAACCTGATAGTGTAGTTACAAGACTTGGAAAAATTTAGTAAAAGATTCGAGAACAGATGACATCATACAATATAAACACCATATGTTGGCCTCATGGACTACACATGGTTGTTTAGGGTAGGCTGCACAGTAATTAGCATGGACCATCTGTAGGACTATATAAAATAGACTAGTTTGTAGAAGAGTTCTCTATCGAGTTTTCTTGTGTTACTCCAATACAAGGTTATCTCTTAATCTAACTCTGAATTATAACAATATCCTTCATGACTGCAAAAAATTCAATAACTATTGAAATCTGAGAAGAGATTCCATTACACATTTGATGCTCTTCCTTGAATTTAACAGTAGTGTATTTTTTTTTGGAGACAGTATTACTTAATTGGACAATGTTTTCTTAAGCTGTTTCTATTTTCTTCTTTTCTTCTTTTATTATTTCCTTTTCCTTTTCTTATTTCTTTTCTTTATATAGTTTCCATTTTAATGTATGTAGTTACAAAGTAGCTACTATAGTTTGCTCTTACATTACATGTAATAAATTGTTGATTTAAAAATAAAATAAAAAAAGCAAGTTACTTTGGTTTCTAATAATTCTTAAATATCAGAAATAAAATTTTATGGAGTTAGTAAGAGTTTAGTAAAAATTTTCAAGATAGAATAGATATAGCCAGAATAAAATATAACAAATTTTTAATTATAAATATAGTTTTATATTTTTATAATTTACTAATTTATTATCTCTTTTATTCTGAATTAATGTTAAAAGGTAATTTATACTTATCAAGTGAATCTATAGATATTGCACAAATAGTAATAAATAGATAAAATACTTATTTGAAAGTAAACTAAGTGATCTAGGATAATACGTATAATATGGATAACAACTTTGGCCTTAACTTATATATTGTATCTAATTTGTCTATTATATAGTTATAATTTGTAAAAGTAGGCAAAAATAAGGTTTTAGTTTTAAAAAAAAGATAAGTATGGCACTTAAGTCAAATTGATTATTAAACTAAGAATTATACAGTATATCTACTTATAGATATTAAATTTTAAAAATAAAAAAGTAATTTATTCTAAAAAAAATACTTAGTTTAAAAGTATATTAGTTATTATCCAAAGCAAATAGTAAATATTGTTAAGTTAGTATATTATACTTAATACTATAACAACTAATTTTATTATAATATACTTAAGTACTAGTAATTTATTTTGATTTTATTTTTTTATTATTTTGATTCTTTTTCTTTTATTTCTTGAACAATGAAGAGATATGTGACTATAGTTACATAATGTATCACATGATATAATGTTATAAATTTGGAACAAAGTAAAAGAAACTAGAATAATGACATCAGAAATATATTTGTCTTGTGATAATAATATAGTAAACTTATAGACAATATATAGACTTTTGAATAGAGTATTTATTGTTAGTATAGACTATTTATATATTGTATAAATAGTGTAGGAATATATTAGGAACTCCTTGTTAAGTTCTCTTGTGATCTCTATAAAATACTTAGTTTATAAGTTTACTTAAGTAGTCTATTAGTTGTTTTGACTAGTGGTTATTACAACAAATTTATCTTATCTAAAAAAATATAATTTCTGCTAAAAAGTTTTTAATAATCTAAAAAAGCTTTCATATTCACTTTATTAAATATAGTTCACACTTGAAAGAAAAAGAGTGGATAA
>Ga0157364_1001948_pt1 | contig 18486 bp, 5 predicted proteins | sample AttsexASBM2_FD_111476 | JGI IMG/M metagenome (GOLD analysis project Ga0157364, IMG submission 111476) | Fungus gardens microbial communities from leaf cutter ant in Ribeirão Preto, State of São Paulo, Brazil - Atta sexdens ASBM2 | ecosystem: Host-associated > Fungi > Mycelium > Unclassified ...
GTGTGTGTGTGTGTGTGTGTGTGTGTGTGTGTGTGTGTGTGTGTGTATATTTTATTATATACCTACATGAATATGTTTAATTTTATTAATATAAAATATTCATTTGTTATAAAACATAAAATAAATGGAATAAAACAGAAATAAAATAAAATTATTTATTTAGTTATTTTGTACGTATTTGTTCATATGTAATTTATTAATTCATTATATGTATAGATACTTTAATTATTTATGAAGAATTAAATTTAATTTTATGATGCATCTGCATAATGAATATGGAGTAAACGTAACGTCATGAATCTTTATTTATTATAAATGCTGATTAGTATTCATATCCACATCTTTCAGTAAAATACAACATATTCAAATTTCTTAAATTTTTAATTAGATAGAGATATCTAATTAAAATGTTGTATTTATTATTATCTAAATTACTTGAATTTCGGATCTTTAAATTATAAATATCGATTAATTTTGTTTCGTCTCTTTTGTTTCTTACATTAATTATATTATATTAATTATGTGAAACTATAGTATAATCTATTATCTAATACTATCTAATAAAGTTAATATATTAAGAAAAATATATATAAATTTATAATTTTTTATTGTGGCCATGCTATACACAAGAAAAAGCGATAATATGTTCATAATTTCAAACGTTCGATTTTCAAGCAGCTTCAACACCAAATTTAATTATCTCTGTTCGATTATTTTCTCGTACCGTTTGATTCGTCGGATATACTAGCTATATATTACATTGTTTTGTCGAACCTTGAAGTTCTCTTCCTCATGCATAATGCAGGTAGAGATCAAAGGGCATTTGGTAGTGCCGGTAGTGAGGGGCTCGCATATATACGCATTTACGCATTTCATGCGGTTTATTTGTGTGCTACTGGGATCAAGAGGGCATCGTTATCACCATTACAAAGGTTAAAGTCGATTCGATAACACTCACGAAGACGTGATTCAATTTAAAAAGAAGCTAAAGAGACGTATCCTCGTTCCCATCGACTCTTAATCCACAACTTTTTCGCAAACGAATTAGATTGGCGTCAGAAAACAGGATATGGTAGAAAAGAGAAGAATGGAGTTACATAAGTATATGATGTATCGTGAGACTTATACTGGATCTTTCGTAGGAGTGTTCCTTTAATCCATCAGCGATACTGCGAGATATCCTTGAAATATATAACTTCAGGATTTTACTTCCTTAAAATTCATAACGTATTCGTGCAATTGTTTCAAAACGTTATATATTTGAAGTCGTGATTGAGTTGCATAAACCATAATCCCTTTTCGCTCCTTATGACGAGAATTACGTTCCGACGAAGATAACGTAAGCATGAAAATATTTCTCAATTTCGCCAAGCACCTAAGTTACAACGAAACTGGTGTTTCAAGTTTATCACAAATTACAACGGATATAAAGCCGCGAGAGAAGTAAGAAGAAAGGGAATATGTTTCCCGAGGTTCAGCCGGCAGTACGACGACTCATGGGAAATTCTCGAGAACACTTGGCGCAAGAGACAGGTGTATCGTGGATGCATAGAATTTTTTAGAGAATTGCTAGCGACCAAGTTGTACGCGTATATTTTCTCTCAAATTTGCACTCTTTTTCGCATCGATTTTTCATATTGGCAAAGAACGACGTGCGATGAAATTTAAAAAGAATACAATACATTGAATGCCTCAATTGATAATTGACGTTTATCAAGGAGTCTTTTTAAAATAAAGAAATACCTCTACTGCTTTTATTCCTTTTCTTTGTTCTTTCTCTCTCTTCCTCCTTTTTTGTCGCTCCATCAGTGTCATTTTATCATCGTTTACCGTTATTTGATGCATTGCATCATTGTTTTTGCCAAATGACAAATGGTGAAATTGTTGTTTGATGTAACAATTGTCGAACTGGAAATAGAATGCACGATTATGATTGCATCGATATTAATGTATTCATCTATCCATCGCATTACGTAATCTGATTTTGGCAAACTCGAATGAGCGGGGTAAATTGCACAAATACAGATGGACCTAATAAAGACTTCTCGAATTTGCTTTACGATGCGCCGCGTTATCGAATATCGCTAAGCGCCAGAGGACGGATGAATATTACAATATAATGACGGTATCGTTACACCATAATGCTCGGTCCCATATAACACTACATGTACACCACAAATTGCACTGTAATAGATATTTAACTTTTAATTAATAACGTGAAGAAATTGATATAATTAATAGCGAAGAATTAAATTGACTTGTTTTTTTATTAAGACTTAAATCTACTTGTTTTTTGATTAAAAAAAAATGTTGAGCACATACAACATTCAAGAGGTATATACTAGCATAAACCTGAAAGTTATTGAAATGAAATATATATTTTTAACTAAATTTCATTTTTAATTTATAATTTTAACTATTTATATTTTTAATTTTGAAATTTGTTAACAAGATCTAAACGACAAGATTTAGCTCCAAAGTCTCTTATTAAAAATTAATGTAATGATATACTCTTTATATCTGAATTAGTGGATAATCACTGATATGAGTGTCAAGTATGCCACTGGTAATCAGTGAATTAAATGTGAATTAAATGAGATCCTTAACTTAGCTAATTTTCTTTATCTTCTTTATCTTTATTATGTGATCTAATTAATTTTGTTTTAGTGCTTAAATTCAATGAACATGGTATTGGAAAATTAAAATTAACGTGCAGATATTCAGTATTTTAGTTATATAATGTTCAAACATTCTTTCTTTTTTAGTTGAATTTCATTAATTATCAGTGTCAAATATGTCACTAAAATTAGTGACTATCTACTGATTCAGATTTAGAGAGTATATAAAATTAAACGCGTCTTCTAGCAATGAGGATATATACCTATTATTATTATATGTTTATTCTTTACCAATTTAATGCGAAAGAAAAAAGTTTAAGTTAATCTTCCTATTCACAGGAAAATGTTTGTATATATCATAATTCAAAATAAGACATTTGTTCAGAAAATCACTCCAAAAGTTGTAAAAAGTATTTATTTGTGCATTTAGTAGTAATTTGTATTTTGCTGATTTACCTTTATGATCATCAAATAAGTTTTTATAATCACCATGCTTTTTTGATTCGATTTATAACTTCCAGCTTTATAAAATGTTATTATCGCGTTTTACTCAAAAGTCATTGATATTTTATTTCGGATTAAATTTTATGCATTTAATTGTATGTATTTCACAAACAATTTCTCCAATTTAATTTATAATTTAAAAAACAAATATATCAATCTTTTTGAGAAAAATGTTTTATGTTTTAATGTGCAAACATATAATCTATTATTTCGATTCTATCATAAAATTTCAATGTTGCAGATGTATAATGGGATACATATGTATACAAGTAAACTGTCATTCATAAGTTTGGAAATATTTATGATTTTCTTGCATTTCATGAAAAGTTAATTTAAAGAAAGTTTTTAAAAAATTTTGAAGAAATCTATTTGAAGGAATCTATTCTACTCGTGAACACTATAACAGAAGTTTTTCTTTAATTTTGAATTTAAAAATACTTCATAATTTTATTTTTCATTAATAAGTTTTTTGCATAAGAAATTTGATATCATTTTGAAACATCTTTGTATCATTTTTTAAAACTGTTTTAAAATTTGGAGAGCTTACTTTTAATATTTTATTTTATTTTTTATTAAGTTTTGTTCAATGTTAATAATGTTTCATAAAGTTACAGTGTTTTAAAATAAAATAAAAGTATTAAAGAAATATCAGTTTATAATATAAATAATTTAGGAACAAAATATCCTGGAAACGAAAACTAAAAAAACATAAGTGTTTATAGCTCTGTCTCTCTTCTTTAAAATACGTTTTTTAAAATTTCTGCACGATTTTTTTTTCATCAAGATATTTAACTTTTTGTATAGATACAAGAAAATTACAAATTTATTCTTGAATTTATGAACGGTAGTTATATATACATACGATGTATGTTTTCAGCTTCCAAGCAAATTTAAGATTCACGTCCTGCCAATCAGAAATTAAACTCGCTTGAGAGATTCAAGATACACATCTTGTGTTACAACTTGCGCTTTGCGAAAGTCGATATCTACATGTTCGGTTTCTATCCAGTTGATTGTTGAGATTTATTTGAGTTTTGAGATTTTTTGATTGTGCGAGATCGACCATACGGAAGCATGCGCGAGTATCGGCGATAAAACACGCGCCATTACCTTTAGGATTTTACCGCTTCTCCGTTGTAACGAGCTCTTAATTTTCCTCCTGCCGTGTTACATAGTCTATCTTCTACGTACATATTTATTTATGCCTCAAATGCGTTCGCTGTTGCGCATAAAAATAATATTATGCCAGCGCTGCCGTTGCACGTTCAAGCAATAATGGAATAATAACGGATGAACAAAAAAAGGAATTAAAAACGCTTGGGAAAATTACAAACGTGTTCTATAAGGAAATTTACAGCGAAATTTAATTAAAAATTGTGATATTGCAATTTGATTTTTTTAGATATTTTTATAGAGAAAATATTCTAGGATAATATTGCTTGATGTTACGCGTGATATTACTGAAATAATTTATATGAAAAGGATGTATTTCTAAATATTATTATTTAGTATAAGAATACTTATAGTATAAGAATATTTATAGTATAAGAATACTATATGCATTAGTTTATGATTATTTATTTGGGATTGCTGCATGAAACTAATAGGTGCCAAGTAGAATGTAAATTTTTTAAGCGGATGGAGCAATTTTAAGTCAACATTAAAACGAAATTTGAACGATCATAAATTCGAATTCCAATAAGAATCATGAAAGAAGTCTGATCGTCCACCGTCGACGGCATCGTCTGTAAAGAGTTTGCTGAGTTTCACAGGTAAAGTCGTGACGCGATCAAAGACGAGTGAAATTCTATTTCGTCGTTTAACTTCGCACGCGTCGCCGAAGTGCAAAGTAAATGTTTAGTAATGCAAACACTTAACGACTTGATAAGGAAATAATGTTTCTGCAATTTTCTCTAATGCTTGTCTCGGCGGAATTCTCTCTAGAAATGGCATGGAAAGAAAGCTGATCAAAGATTTAGAGGAGGTAAAATTATAATAATGATAAAGAAATGTAACCAAGAAATCTTCTTGAGAACGAAGGTTTGAATTTACTATTATCTTTGAGTTTTCTGTTTTGACTTTTAAAAGAAAACTCATCTATATTTGTATGCAGATTCGTATGTCTAATATTTCTTATAATTAATTATGTGACTTATCTGTATTATAAATATATATATAAGTAAATATATATATAAGTAAACTACTAATACTCGAATTACTTTCGTCAGAGAAATTTTCTTATAATTTAAATTATGATTTCTTTATTAATGCATCAGTTATTTAAAATTCGAAACGTTTTACATCGAGTATTCTTGATAGTTGATAGAACAGGCAGATAGGAGCGTGGCGAATACATTTCCGGTGATCTAGGATGGACCATGCGCGCGATCACGGTAATTGCAATTTCGCATGTGACGCGCGCTACAGACACATTGGGATGCATCACCGACTACGGTGGCATTAAGCGACGATGCAAATTGGTTTCCCGAATTAATTTCACCAACGGGAATAAGTTCGTCCCAACGATTGCCTCGCCTTAGGACACCTCGTTTAAAATCGAAATTCAGGAAATTGCGCTTGTGAGATTTTCAACTAGTCATTTGATGTGGATGCAGTCTGAAAAATATATGAAATTTTCGAATTGTCAAGTTTATCCCGCAAATATGAGTGCCGTATTATTTTTATAGTACATTAAAAGAAAAAAATAGTTGCAATTATCATAATTTAACTATAATTTATAGTCATATTTTCGCGAAAAAAATTTATATGGATTTAATGTAATTTAATATAGGCTTAATATAATTTAATATACTCTCTAAATTTGAATCAGTGGATAGTCATTAATTACCAAGTAGCATACTTTGCACTGATAATCAGTGAAGTTCAATTAAAAAAGGAAGAATGTTTGAGCATTATATAAATTAAAATACTGATATTTGTTAATTTCAATCTTCTAATATCATATTCATTAAATTTCAGCACTAAAACAAGATTAGTTAGACACCATAAAGATTAGTTAGGTTTTTCATTCACTGATTACCAGTAGCATATTTGGCACTGATACCAGTGATTATCCACTGATTTAGATTTAGAGAATAAATTTTTCTAAAATTTAATAAAATACTAAATAAGATTTTAATAATTTGATTTTATTAAAATCTTATAAAGATTTAATTTTTGGATCACATAAAGATCTATATTAAATTATATAAGATTCTTTATAAGTGTTAATATGGAATTCTTAAAATCTACCCATATTTGATCTTATATAAATTCTTTATTACGTTTTGTAAGTTTTGTCGAAAAGATAATTTAAAGAAAAAGACATCTTTCTATGGTTGTCGTTTCGGAAAAGTGAAAAATCGACTAAAAGATATCTTTCGTATTACTAAAAAGACAACACAAAGAACATACCTTATACTATTATATTATAATTATATGATAATAATAACAAAGAATAAAATAAGTTAAGAAAAAAATTAAAGATTTTCAAGAAGTGTGTGACTATTATTAATAGCACAAGTGATTATATGCATGGTTAAAAAAAATAACTATAAATATATATAAAGATTATGCGTTTCGCGGATTTCTTCCATGTTCAGATCCATTCTTGGAATGCCAACGTTTCATGAACCTTGTAGTTCAGGGCGAGGAGCCTAATACTGAACTGTTCCTCCGGGTCATCCCTTTATGCTACTTGTGGAATGATGGAGGGGAAGAAGAGAATTGTGGATGGGGGATGGAAAGAAGGGGTGGGGGATATTGGTCAATCCTCCATTAACCGGGAGAATAGTTTTCCATATTTTATTTATGTTGTAACCATTATCTTTATTTAGATTGTTAGGATGTTTTTGTATCTCTATGGCTTCTCTATATTTTCTTGGAAAGTATGATGTAATGTTGGCTATTGTGGTTGTTTTGTCAAACAGTATTTGATGTCCAGTTTCGATGTTGTGTTCTGATAGTGCTGATTGCATGACATTTTAACCTGACATCACGTTGATGTTCTTTTATCCGTAGGTTGATCATTCTCTCAGTTTCTCCAATGTATACTTGCATCCGCAGGAACAAGGTATTTTGTTCCTGCGGAGCTGAGTGAAGGTCTTTAGGATTTCTTAAGATTTGTTCTAAGTTTTTGGGGTGGTTTAAAGATAGGATATTGTATTTGTTTAATATCCTGCCAATCTGATCTGTTGTTCCTTTGACATATGGGAGAATGAAGTATTCTCTCTGATTGTGTGTCAGAGATTGTGTTGTCTTGTTTGCATGTTTATTGATTATTTTGATTATGTCTTTTTTGTCGTGTCCATTTTTCTATAAGACTGTTTTTAAGTGAGTTCTGTCTGTAGGTGTTCTTTGTTAGAGATGGTGAAAGCTCTATGTATAAATGAATTGATTGCAGATTGTTTTTGTGGTGGTGACTCGGTATGTAGGTATGTATCTGTGTGTATTGGTTTTCTGTATACTTGATGACCTAAGATACTGTCTTTCTTAGAGACAAGAAGCTTTCTTAGAGACAAGAACATCTAGAAAGGGGAGTTTTCCGTTTTTCTTTATGTCCATAATGAAATGGATATTTGGATGTTGATTGTTGAGGAAAATAAGGAATTTACGGAGTTCGTGCCGTGTCTCCATATTCCGAATGTGTCGTCTACATAACGGAATTAAACTTCTGGTCTTTTTGAGTATTTTTCTAAAGACCTTTTTTTCAAAATGCTCCATGAAGATGTTGGCGATTACAGAAGAAATAGGAGAGCCCATTGCTGCTCCTGAAGTTTATTCATAAAAGTGATTGTTATAGGAGAAGTAAGTGGTTGTTAAGCAGTGCTCTATTAACGGAATGAGGTCGGAAGGAACTTCATGTGATGCCTTTATTATGTTTAAAAAATATTAAGTCAAAACAATCAATAAACATGCAAACAAGACAACGATCTCTGACACACAATCAGACGAGAGGATCCTATCCATTCTCCAATACGTTGAAAGAACAATAGATCAGATTGGCAGGATATTAAACAAACATAATATCCGAACTATCTTTAAACCATTCAAAAAGATAGGACAAATCTTAAGAAATCCTAAAGATTATAAACCTCCATTCAGCTTCGCAGGAGTGTACAAAATACCTTGTTCCTGTGGGCAAGTATACATTGGAGAAACTGGGAGAATAATCAACCTACGAATAAAAGAACATCAACGTGATGTCAAGTTAAAACATGTCACGCAATCAGCACTATTAAAACACAACATCGAAATTGGACACCAAATACTGTTTAACAAAACAATCACAGTAGCCAACATTACTTCATACTTTCCAAAAAAGTTTAAAGAAGCCATAGAGATACAAAAACACCCTAACAATCTAAATAGAGATAATGGCTACAACATAAATAAAATATGGAAAACTATTCTCCCGGTTAATGAGGATTGACCAATCCCCCACCCCTTCTTTCCATCCCCCATCCACAATTCTCTTCTTCCCCTCCATCACTCCACAAGTAGCGTAATATATAAAGGGATGACCCGGAGGAACAGTTCAGTATTAGGCTCCTCGCTCTGATAAAATGAACTACAAGGTTCATGAAACGTTGGCATTCCAAGAATGGATCTGAACATGGGAGAAATCCGCGAAACGCATAATATATATTTATAGTTATTTATATATATTTATTTATAGTTATTTTTTTATATATATTTATAGTTATTTTTTTTAACCATGCATATAATCACTTGTGCTATTAATAATAGTCACACACTTCTTGAAAATCTTTAATTTTTTTCTTAACTTATTTTATTCTTTAGTTATTATTATTATATAATTATAATAGTAAGTAAATTTAGGAGAATGGTTACATTCTCTATATTATAATTGCGATTGTATTTACTAAATAAAAATGTTGATTTTATTTACTATTTATATCTTGATATTTTACAACAAATTGAAAACAATAATTAAAGAGCTAAGAGAATGCAGTACAGGTTATGATGTGCATCATGTAAAAATCTTATTGTATTAAGATGACATTTTCAAGTTCTTCGAATTGGACATTTTGGATCCAGGGTTTGCAACAGATCTGAAAAAGCGGGAAAATCAGGAAAATTGAAATTGATCATGGAAAACCGGGAAAAGTTAAGAGAAAATGTAAAAAAGTCTGAAATTTTGAAATTTGCTCACAATTTCCTTAACTGTTCCTATTCCAGATAATTATTATAATTTTTTAATATATCTAATGTTTATACTGAAATACGTTCAAAACATTTGCACTTTAAACGATTTTAATAAAATAATTAAAATTTATATTTTATTCAGTATTTTTGATCACCTTTTTTCATAACTGCATTCTTTTTTCAATGCTAATTTATTTTTTATTGGCTCGAATTTGCATCCAAAATTTTAGTATGCTACTAAGCCTTTTTTGCGTTGTTTTTAATAATATAGACTAGATTTTCCTACAACTCTTTAAATGTATTAAAATTTACATCTCTTACATTGGAAAGTTTTCTATTTTCGTCTGAAAAACCTGGAAAAGTAGGGAATTTTAAAATATATTTTCTATGGCAACTCTGAGCTCATTTTGAAGTTGATATTTTACTATATTAATATTTGAAATTATCATAATTTATAATATAATTTTTTGAAAGAATTATATAAATATGGTTATTATTGATATTATAGTAATAATTATAAAAATGTCACTCCTAATCATAATTATGTTTTTACAATGCAGATGACAAATATTAAACATTTTTCTATAGTAATATTTTTATAAGTAGAGAGAGTCATTAAAAATTTTATTGAATTATTGTAATTTAATCTTTTTTCTTTAAAATCCTGTTACATATCTAATAATGTGATGATAGATATTTTTTCCTTGATTTAGAAATGCCACTTTCGCTTTTCAATTAATTAACTTTTTCTTTTTTGTGTCTATATTTTAAATTTATATAATGCTATACATGTACAGGATTTAACGTTTATTGGACAAACTTGTTGTTTCTCTTTGTTTAATTTAATACATCATAATACTGTTTGTTTTTTTTTACTAAACTATAAAAATTATAATAATGAGAGAAATAAATCCCTAATATAGTCCTGATAAAAATCGGTTAATCGATAAGAAAAATTAATCTGTCAAGCGTTAAGTGCCCTACATTTTCGATTCGAGGAATCGACTATCCGATGAACATTTGCACAAAAATCGTGGTGTGCCCGAGGCGCACTTTCCTGTGATTTACGGGAATCGAATATTCATGGTGCACGAATTTGGCAATATCCGTCGTAGCGTGGTTCTATCAGTGCGTATTCGATGTTCGTGCGATGCGTTACAACTAGTGACGTTATCGCAGAACATCTCGATCACGTATCATCTGATAAAATTGTATTGAATCTCGTAGAAACCACCTTTCCCTTCCCTTCCAAAAAACGTAATCATCTTTTTTCTATACTTCCCTATATCATCGTTACTCGATGAATTGTAAATTACGCGATTTCGTTATTCCAACAGAATCGCCAATTTTTTTTTCGTGTTATACGATGCAGATATGAGAGAAATGGAGAAGGAGAGATCAGAAAATGTGAAACGCATTTGGAACATATGTCGTGCGTTCTATTGGACAACCAGATTACCCGAAAATATTTTAGCAAACGCTTCATCCGGCATTCGGACGCTCGTTTGACTTTCGATCGGCCGGTGGTGGAATTCGATTATGCGTTCGATAATGGCTTCGGCGCGTGATGAAAACGGTAATCGCACTATTGCTGGCGCGCTTTAAAGTCACGTTGATTAATTCAATAGCGCGCGCAGTTCGTACGAAGCTGTCGCGACAATACTGCGCGGTGCTCGGATGAAATTGCTATTTATTTTAGCCACGCTTATATTTGCTTCTACTTCTTTTTTCATATTTTCTTTTTTTTCTGTTTTTCAGACTGCGCCATTGCGCAACACGGCAATCAACGCGAAAAGCTCGCGCGTGGAAGAATGGAGCCTCGCAAATTTCACAAAATTATTTATCAGGTCGTAACGCGAATGCTCCGTATATGAAATTAAATGCAAATCACGGATTTGTTATCGCGCCGGCCTGTATTCAACTCTGAATTCTGAATTCTCAAAATAGTCGCTCGCGTTTATTCCGCTGGACATCTGCACGGTCGAGGTATTACATCCTGCGTTAATCCTAATTGTAATTGCAGAATATCGTATCGATATCGCATTCTAATCGAATTCGTATAATAGCAAGTAAATTGGAAATGAAAATAACCATAAATTTTTTAAATTAAAAAAATTGAAAGCAACAAAATTGAAGCATTCTGAAAATACTTAGAGTGGGTGACGCCAATTAGCCGGAAGTCGCCATTTTGTGTCCTATATATGAAGTATTTACATGACGCAATTCCTCGTTTTAACTTCTTCTTTCTTTAACGTTATCTTCTTTAACTAATCTTTCTCTAACTAACAGTAAGGACTTAATGGCAAAACCAATCAGCATTAGGCACATGCATTGGCACCACTTTCTGTATACCCACTCTATCTATACTGAATTTAAATGTATTGTCACACAGAAGAAAGAACGATTTTACTGAAGTCTTAAAGATTTTGTTAGATTCAGATCTGAAAATAATTTTATTAGACTATTAAAATAGTTATGTAGGACATTCACAAGCTGTTTGTCAGAATGTCAAAACTTTTTACAACATTGCTTGTGTTCGAGTATTCTACACCATTATTTTAATGGTCCGACAAATTATTTTCAGATATCTGTATGTGCGTGTCTAGCTAAATTTTTAGATGACCGTTCATTTCAGTAAAACCATTCTTTCCGTTTTATATTTGCTGAGCTCGTCTGTTCGTTATTTTTGATCATGATATCGTTTCAAAATAATTTTTCTTGATTGTTTTATTCATGTCACATTGTTATATTCCATCATTTGCGTGCCAAATGCAATTCTATTTTTCGTGCAATTCTTTTTTTCTCGTTGACATTTTGTTATCAAAATCTGGTTACAAAATATGTTAGTTTGTCTTCCGGAGAGAGCACGCAAAAGATCGTCAGCTTTAAGCGAGTTCTTCATTCAGCGCGATAAAAAAAAAGGAATACTGACAAGCCGTATTTGGATTGAACTTTATTAATATCCGACTGTCGGAAGCGGAAGTTGCAGTCGAACAACGTGACACGCTGGCGTTTTCGACCTTAGAATCTCTGCATCAGAGAGAACTTCGGTTGCAGTGCTTCGCTAGGAATTTTCCAATTCGATGGTCCTTCGTCGTCCTACGGTATTTACGCTTTGCTCATGACGCTCCTTTTGCGGATTTTTCTTGGCTGCTTTCCGCCTCTTGCGCTGTTTGCCAAACGCCAAGTGCGAAGTGCATTCTCCCCTCGATCCAGTGTAATGTAACTTTGTGTTTTCTGCTGACGTCGCGTGCAATTAATTCTCGTTCACGCGAGTAAAAAGGATCCGCCTCAGTCGTTCACTTAATATTAAATGCGAAAAATCGAGAATATTAATGAAACACTTGTCACTGCAATCAATATATCAGAATGTAAGATAAACATCACAGTGATCGGATTTTTATCTATATACGGACACTTACACAAAATTTATTATTATTAATTTCAAATGCTTTTTTTATTACAATATTATGATAAACATTACATTTTAAAATATAAATTATAATATTACATTTTAAAAAGCTCATTTGAGATCAATAATAATTTAATTAAATAAATATGAAGTTTTATATAAATTTCTAGACATAAAATAAGTGTCTAGTCATTAGGACACACTTACTTTACATATAATTATGAGATACATGTTTTCATCGCTTTACATGAATTCCTTTGCAATTAAAGAAATCATAGATATTCCAGATTACAGGTAGCAACGAATATCTAATTTGAGTAATACTGTTTATGTGAATCCTAGTGTGACGATTTCACGGCACCGCCGTCACGGTGTTCGTAGTGTTCAGCCGTCGCGAGTACGCAACGCTATAAGGGATGCTCGTGGCTATTGTATCCTGGCAATTACTGATTATGCGGCCAATTGGCACGAGACAGGCGGCGCGACGCACAGTAGGGATGCAGCTTGAGACGAGGGAATGATCGAGCGAGCGGGTTTGCGCTCGCTGCGCTGCAACTCGGATGCGCCAATACAGCTGCCAGTTAGCTGTCCGTCAAGGCGCAGCTATTCCGCAATTTCGGTGAATGTGAATTATCCCACGCGCTTGCCGAGATACTTATTATGTGCCTCAATCGCTCTCAACTGACATTGCTATAAGAAGACATTTAAATGCATTTATTATAATGAAAATTATTTTTATACGAAGATTGTATTCAAGATGACTCAATTATTTTTATGATGTGTTTTGAGCCAAACTAAGAAATTACTATTTTTTTTATGAAAAAAATTATATTTTTAATTAACTTAAATAAATTTTATTTTCAATTATATTATAATTGTAATAAAAAGTTATATTTTTTTAAATTAACATGACCAGAAAAGCATTTAAATGTATTCATTAAAATAAAAATTATTCATACAAAAAAAACATCAAGTTTGATTTGTTGTCGAATCTTTATGGCGTATCTTGAACTAAATAAAAAAATAACCGCTAATTGTCATTATCTTTTTAAAAAAATTACACTGTACTTTGATAATAAAAATAATTGAAATCTGTTTTGCGGTCATTAAAAGTGACATCAGCATTATATTATAGTTCCTTTGATTTGTACTTTAATCGCTCGAGTGTCCTAGATGAACGAAGATTAATATTTTCGCGAATAAAGCTGAGCATCTTTTTGATGCAGCACGTCAAAGGAAATGCGCTCGACGCGATATTCAACGGTAATTAATGGCTCTTCCATTTGCATAGGACTGCTTCTTCAAGCGGCTGCTCCGCACGACGCGCGCGTTCTTAGTAATAATTAACCACTAGCCAAGTTTACCGGTCGCCAGCGGCACCGGTCTCTTATCGTTAATTTGAGTTCATAAATTTCTCGATGGTTTAATCGTCATTACTACATGAGAAAGCATTTCGCTTGGTCGAGGAACGAGAAGGAAGTTACATGTTTCGCGATGCGATTGAGAGCACTCGTTCATATTACATTCTTGAATTCGGCGATTCCACAGGTCATGATAATAATTGCTACAATTATTTTCTCGTACAGCTACCGCAATTATGTCAAGTTGATGATTTTTGCAATCACGTCTGTAACTTCCTGTTGCTCCACGATTGATTCGCAGTTTTAGTTATATATGACACGCCTTTTGAGTTTCGGGCGATTAATGTTCGTAATGAAACAATATAATTGAAATTAATCCGTAATTTTGATTATACTGTTTCGAACATAATAAATAGCGTTCGCTGACATTTGTTACTTAGATTTAATAGGCACGAAGATGACGATAAGGATAACATTTCTCTGTTCTGAAAAATCGTGTTTGTATAAATTATCCATAATATCCATTTTAAACTCTAAAATTGTATTCTATATGCTTGAATATTTTTATTTACAATATTCGTAATTGTTGAATAAATATTATAAATAAATTTAAATTTGATATATCTAATTTGAAAATTAATGAAGAAGGCTATGTTTGATTGAAACGGATTTGCTTAATGATATTTTTGTATGAATTTTACATATAATTTCTAGTTTAAGAAAACCGTGCGTCGATTACTGTCGGTCTTGAAATTCTTCTAAATTGAAACTGAATATCACAAATTAAATCGACAAACAATTTTATATTTATATTAAATATTTTTTGGTCGATTTTTATTTAATATTATTTATTGGGAAATGCTTCCAAATATTCAAAGTATTCAAAATAAATATTTCTTTTAATATTCATTAGCGATAAATTAATGCTTTCACTAACTTTATTTATATGGACGTTATATTTGTGTTTGCGTACAAGTCAGTGTATGTTAATAACTTTTGAGCCGATTATGAGCAATAGGCGAGCAAGTGAAGTGGAAGGAAAGATTTTTCTGAAAGATGGAGAAGTAAAGTTCCAGAATAGAGTGAAACATGAATAGGAAAGGTAATTGAAAGTTCTCTGTGGCTGATGATAAGAACGACTCAGATTGCATTTAATTCATGACGAACTTCATCGAAGCATTACATTCTCTCGCGATTTCGAGTACTTCCGAAGAGATTTTATGAAGATCCATAATTTATTACTGATTGATACATATTCTTGACTTTTATATTTGCTCTTTTATGTGCGATTTGTATATTCATAAGCACATTATCGAAATTAATTTTAACGAGTTAATTTTAAAAATTGTTACACATGAAAAAGTAAAAATGTACTTTATGGACCATTTTTTTATCATTTGATATTGTGAGTCAAATATAAAATATTGAAAAATGAAAAAAAAATAGAGAGCGATAGATAAAAACTGATGAAAATCGAATCGTAAAAACGTTCTCGAGAATTTTGTAGTTTTTAAATATCAACATGATTCATATAATATTCGGATGGACAATGAACCCGCAGTTACAGTTTTTCTGAAAATTTGTATAAAAGGAATTCATATTGAATTTTTAGTCGTTATTCATGATGCTCATTCAAAACAAGACTCGAATAAAAATTGACTGGATGCTCCATTTTTCTAATTGGCTAAACTGTTATTAATATGGAATATGTAGATGTATCACTTATTGTATATTTTATGGAATTCAACAATGGCTGAAGCTTCTTGAATCTCCTCTCAGTACTTTTTTGGTAATGCGTATATCTTTCTGGAATTACATCCGGAAGAAAATATATTGCAAAAAATAAAAGGTTATTAAAGAATTATAAAATCAATAGTGCAGAAAATTACTACACGGAAAATTTTATATTTAAAATTATTGTAATGTTGTAGAAGCTGCGGACTATCATGGCAATTATAAGTTTAAATGCTGCAGTTATTTTTTTAGAAACAATAATGCAACGTAATTTTTACACTTTTTCATAGTAAAAATTTTTTTTATTACAAAATCAAAACTTGTTGAATAAAAGTTAGTATTGTAAGTAAAAATAAGTAAAAATATATACCTAGCAAATTTTGTTTGCGTACCATAGAATATGGCTTAAGCATTGGCTTTTAACAAAAATTATTTTATTTATGTGAAAAAAATAGAAATTAGTATTACTACACAGTAAAAATTATGTCGAAATCGTGTTGTGATGGTCCATTGAAAATACAAGACATAATAAAGTGTATTTAAAATTGTATTAAAACTTAATATAAAATTTTCTCCACGTAGATTAAAGAAAATTTCCATGTTTCTTACTTTCTCTTATCAGCAGAATCTGAAACTTTTTTAATGCATCCAGAAAAAAAGAGGCAATGGCGAATCTTTTCTTTGTTTCACATTTTGTTGTGCTACATAAAGAGCTACATAAATAGAATGAACTCAATTTGCTTTGATCTTACGTAAAATATATTTTGCATATTTTATATATTATGTACGTGTACAATTTTCTTACGCGATTTAATATGTTAAAAACCATGAGAATGTAATCTATTTGATCGTTAACTTCATTTCTTAGCATTCTTGTTATCGCGTATAAGTTTCTTCATCGAGTTATATGAAGAAAATGCGATCATACAACCATAGGTGAGAACTATGTCGTAATGACGACCGAGTTCACGACGCAAGTGACCGAACAAGAGCGGACGGGTCACTTGCAAGATATTTAATTGATTTAGGTGCTGAGAGCCAGCCGCGGCCTTTCCCATCGACCGTCGAGAATGCGACCGCCTGACGAAATTCCCGGGACACCCAGTGGGATCGCTTGCGGTCAGCAGGAGACGCTCCAAGGGGAATCGGCATGCGGTCATCGGAGAATCACGATCCTTCCGTGTCCTCAGTGACGGGTTTGTCCTGAAGCACGGATGCGTTGCTATTTGCCCGATGTTACAGCTCGGACATTGATCGTGCGGACAGTTTGAACATCTTCAAGTGGAAACTTGTTAAAAATGTTATTTTTTTTATATAATTAAACGCTTATTTCACATTGCAAAGTTTACTTTCGACACACCTTGAAAATCATTTCTTAAATTATGTTCTTCCGCAGTAGTGTAATTGTACTTCAATAACGAATTGATTAATGATTTTTTTAAATGCTCAAATTCATGTATCAATCAGAATCAAAATTTCGAAAACGTCAATCAATATTTGCCATAAATCAATTATATTTATTCTCTAGAACGACGATCGTTTTATTGTTCTTTTGATTTTTTTCTAGAAATATTTCTAATATTTATTCTTTTGTAAAAAAAAATAATATCACATGAAGAATAAAACTGATTGTTAGAAATGTGTTAGAAGTTAAATGAATTTGTTGGTAATTTTTTACGACACATGTTAAATCAAACAACAGAAAAACAATTTTGTGGAAGTGACTTAATATTGTTTGGAATTTTTTGATTAATTATTGAACAGAATTTTTACTATTGCTTATTAACAAACGAGATATTTGATCGAAATTAATGAAATTAATGGTTAATTAATAAAAAGAGTTTATATAAAAAAGTTTTACGATCGCTAATAGTCAAGCCATGAACATGATGGATTTCTGTTAAAGCTTGAATAGCAAATATTATTTGCTATTCATGCAAGTGGATGTCATATAAATTACTTATATTAATGCAAGGTATGATAATCGCGTAGTGCATCGCTTTGCAAATCTGCTACTAGCGACATTACCGACTAAACACTTTGTCAATAACGTAGTGTTATTATACTGTGATAGCACATATGACAAACGATTCTTGTTCGCAATTCTGTATAACGTGCAGTAAATTGGCCACAATATTGTTAGAGTCACATTGCTAATGTACATAATTTAATTTTAAATTAACTTTTTATTATTAAAACCATAACCCTCTAATTGGTAATCTACGATCGTCAACAGTTTCGATCACAATTTAAACTTACTTAATTTTATTAATTAATTTTTTATTAATTAATTTTAACAAATTTCATGCAAATTTTAACAATTGTGAGAATGTTATCGATTTCCTACAATAAAACTTTGTATCTCTGTATATCTTTTATTTTTCTAGTTAAATGCTAATTTTGTTCGTGAAGAGTATTTATCTGACACAAATAAAAGACACAAATAATAAGTAGTTCCTACATTTTTCTGTAAAGGTACATGTATTAAAAAAAAAAGGATTATAAGAAAATTATATAAGATAATTTAGACCGTTGGATAACATAAAACTGTGCAAAGATTAATATGAAAAATGTAATCCATCAAATGGATTTTATCTCCATTTAAACTAATCAAATATTTATCGACAATTTCTGTTATCTTGAAATTACAGTTTTTCTATTAAAAATACAGAATTATTTCACTAGTAAC
>Ga0157364_1001949_pt1 | contig 18485 bp, 10 predicted proteins | sample AttsexASBM2_FD_111476 | JGI IMG/M metagenome (GOLD analysis project Ga0157364, IMG submission 111476) | Fungus gardens microbial communities from leaf cutter ant in Ribeirão Preto, State of São Paulo, Brazil - Atta sexdens ASBM2 | ecosystem: Host-associated > Fungi > Mycelium > Unclassified ...
ATATAAATAATATATAATATATGTATATATATATATATATATATATATATATATATATATATATATATATATATATATATATATATATATACACATGTATTTATGTATGTAATACATTTTGTGAGTACAAAAAATACAAATGTTTTACGCGCATATATGACTCACACTATCGAGATTCCGGCAAGGCAATTTCAAGCTCGCTTTGTGGATTTTTTTCATGTGCACTCGGATGGAAAATACGTCGCGAAACATAAAATGGGGATTGAAAAATTAGTAGGGGAACCGATTAGAGTATGCCTCGTTATGCTTTATCGGCTCACCGACATTATTTTCAAAGGAACGCATTCCACGCGTGCATCCTATTTCCCCAAAATTTTCATGAAAATGCATAGTTTGATTTCACAGTTAATTCATACAAATATATGTGATAAAAAATTTTATTATGTATTATAGCAATATGACAATTTAGTCTCGGTACTTTTAATATAAATTATTACTATGTCATCTACTTTAGTATTCCTCTTTATTCGAGATTATACATATTCGACAAAGTATGCGTATGTATGTTATTTGCGCTATTTTATACATACATGCACGCGCGGGTAAAGTGATTGATTCGATCTTCAGCTTGGAATTATGATATATCGTCTTTTCCCGTGCACACGATGTTGCGCCTCGGGTCTATCAGCGTGCTATGTAAATGCAAGGGTAGACATGTAAACCGCTTCGTTCGACTCTCCCGTCGCAGGTATACATGACGTGTTTCTTAACGATGTGGCCACGTGCGTTTACGGTTGTCGAATTATCTCGCACGATGTTTTATTTCGTATGCTCGTCGGAAAACCATTAGCTGGCGCGACACGTAAACGCTTCTCTAATTTGACATTTGTTAGTATATGATGCTAACGCAAGCCGCGCATTGAGGGTGATGGGAGTTTGTGACGGATTTCCCGTCACATTTCGACGGGCGCGGCAAATCGCATCGACTGGCGATTCATGTAAATTTAATAGTACGATGTCGCTTGAAATTCGCAATCACCGCGTCGAATTTACTTCATTCTATTTGGGATTATATAGACCCTTTAATTTCTCATTAACGTAGCTTTACGCGGATTAACTCGAGAAATGAGATTTATGATATGATGGATTATATGCCTCGTTTGTTTTATTTAAAGTTATCTGATATATGTGTATGATTTATGTATCTCTGTTTTTTCATACAAATTTTTATTATGGATTTCATTCAACCGATTCGTGTTTTCCGGCGAACATTCATTTGACGTATATCACGCGTTCTAAACGGAAATATATAGACCACCGTTAAAAGATATGCAATGAAGTACCTTTACGGTTTATGCGATCGCGTGATTATTATCTGACTCTAAGTGGAGTAGGAGACGTACTGGTACTCCCTGTGACTCATGCAAGGAATTCACTGAGGCTACCATCGTACATGCCCGCTACAGAATCGATATGACACGTATACCTTTAGGAATGTTAAACTACAGTTTCCCCTGCAGTACGTATGATTTCATTCATACACTTAAATTATAGTTTACATCTCGTGTTGGTCATAAGTGCATTCGCGGTTTAGAATTATTAAAAAAACTACATGATACAATAAATTTAAACATAATTGAAATTTCTTAAGTATATGTTTAAACTTTTTATATATTACATAACTTATTTTATATTATATGTGTAATAAATATATAATATATAATTAATATATATATAATGAATAATATAATTATAAATTAATTATTATAATAATTTATATTTGTAAAACTGTATATTCTTCGTTTTGTGCGATCTTGAAAATACTGGAAATGATTTGATTACAGATATGAAAACGTAGGGGACAGAGGCGTCACATCCCGAAACACACTCGGTATTTCTACGCCGTCATATCCTCCGCACGAAAAGGTTTCCGAAGGGTGTGCCCTTTGCACATCGTATCCGCGCGTTGATTTATGACGCGACGAAAATTATTGCTGCTGTTAAAATACCGGGCACATTATTGACAGACGTACGTCGTCCTTGTAGAGAAGCACAATGATCTTCAAGATGAGCACTTTAAACTGATCTTAAGCGTCGAGTGTGAAGCCAATCATGCCGATGCAAATGTTAAGACGTAGTATTTAGGGTTATTATCAAAATTTATATGATACTGTTTCCTTGTCGAAAATGCGACATTAAATTCCGAGGTTATCGTCAGACGGGAGCTTTTAAATCCCGTGTGTGGACGCGACATTCGAGCAAAAAATCCACGAATTGCGAAAAAGCATTGTCGTTGCGGCAAAAATTGCGTACGTGCGGCAACTGCTTACGACTTCTTTTGACGGTAGTGGTTTCTATTTATACCGTACCGTAACATGTTTTCCGCTTATCAGTATCTTATTGTCGGCGCTGTACCGCGCTTTCTTTATTAACCCTGTTTGTACGTGGTACGCCGCTACTGCCGCTTTCGCTTGAAAAAAGGGACCATGCATTTTGATAGCGCGATTGCTAAAGAGAAATGTTCTGGGCAAAATTACTTCATGTGTAGAATTAAAACGTTATATCTGATAAGAAAGTTACATTTTAATTTTAATAACTAGATTAAAAAGTAATGTTATATAACAGACGTACATTCCCTGATAATAAGAGTTTAATTAAATTTAAACAAAAAACAATTTCGATTTGACTATATAAATTCAAGATTTCTTTCAAATTTTAAATCCTTTGTCTGCAATTATATTTTCTTTCATCTGCACCTTTAATCTGAATTTTTTGTTCAAGTTTTTTTATTGTTTTATAGAATTTCAAAAAAAACGTGGAAAAATCCAGAGTTATTTTCCAACAGCTTTATTGCATTATCAAATGCGTAATTTTCTCAATTATTTTAGAAGAAGAGAAATCAGATTCTGTCCTTTATTTCAAAGAAATTTGAAAGTGAAATTTCACTTGTGCCAAAAAGATCCATATTGCAGATGAGGAGTTCAAATAAATTGTCATATTTTTCTCCACATATCTATGATATTCCAAAACCGAATCTATCTAAAAGCCATGGTGGCTTTAGATATAATAAAAAAAAGAATAAAATTTTTCTTTATACGAGATTCCTATTATACTGGCAAATGATGGACATTTTTATATACCAAGGTATTCTATACATGCCGCTTCGCGTTTGAAGCGATATCTCAGTGAGGAAGGCGCATAGGTGAAATTCTGCGGGTTTGGGGATGGCGTCGCAGAACGCGGAGGGTATAAAAAGATTTCATGGCTCGTTTTCTGACCGAGGAACATAATATTTTTCGTGGTCGGACATTCGAGGCGTGTGGACCACCTCTCTCTACCTTTCTGCTCGCTCGCTGCATTAACAAAATAACGTAATAAAATCTGAGTGCTCTCCATCGCTTTCCATCCGTTTCTTTCCCTCAAACCCGTTCCCGTGTCTCTGCAGCTATTTTCCATCGCTCCGTCTTTCTTTTTTTTTCTAGGTGGGCACTCGTAAAGTCCGATACATTGTGCGCCGAGAGTTATATTCATCATGGTTGTAACTGTCGACGACGGTGGACACGCGATCGGCGAATGGATCGATGTTCTGCGACGTCTGCGATCATCCGGTAGCGGCACGTGACGGTGAGTCGCCTTTTTTCCTGATTAATTCACAAGCGACGAGCGTGTTCACTGTTCACTCTATGACTTATTGACTCTGCCCTGCGTCTGTCTTTAACATTTTAGCACGGTCGTCATTGATTATATTGGAGTTTTTTTCCCGTCTCTTCGCGAAATCTCTTGCACATTAATCATGGTAAAGAACATTTGTTCTTTCTATCATATTCCAGTAATCATGTATTATCGTTTGCGTGCACATAAACACATGTGGATGACTTTCCACGACGTTAGAAACTAAATAAGCGCGAGGAATGTCGCGTCTTTTGTGAACTACATGAACGCATGGCGCTGCGGTTGTAAAGCTCGTTCGCGATAACCGACGTTTCTTCTTCGAGTTTCCGAGTCATTCGGGGAAAGGGACCAGCAGAGGGCTATGCCTCCAGGTCGCGACATTAATTTCGTCCGAGCTGTTGCAGCGCGGCTTCCGAGTTTCGGATTTCGAGCACGCCCGAGAAGCGCGATTTGCCGCGATATTGCCGGGGCTTTACGAGCAGCCATCGGTGCAATTCAGGCAGTTTTTAGGGTCAAACGAATAGCTAATGCAAATACGGCTTCTCGCGCCCGGCATTATTTCACCTCCTCCTTCCGCAACCGGCCGTTAGTCTGGGCTTCTCGGCGTCGAGGATCCTCCTTCTCTTCTTGTTATTCCTTCTTGCTCCTTCGTTCGTTCTATCCGTCTATCCCTTTCTTCGCCCCCCTCTCCCTGCAGGCATTACGCGAAATCTTAATGCCCTTCGTTATCAATTAAGACACGGTCGTTGCAATTAATTCTGTGGCCGGTCACCCTGTCTTCTCCCGCTGGAAACGGCAGACGGAAACGGCGTCGTCTTACGCGAAAGGAACTTTCCTTCGTCTCGCAATGTGTACGTGAATGAGATTGCGCATGTGACTGAGTGTAACGTCTCCTATCTCCTGATGGCACTGAATACACGTTGATTTGTGGAGACCGGAAAAGCATCGCTTCATATAGCAATTGCAATTGAGCAATAAATCAAAGATTTCGTGTACAAATATGTTAGTGTAATGCCCGTTGATGTAGATTACACTTGATTAATTGTTTACATTTTTTTGAACGATTCGTAGAGTCAAAACATTAAAGTAAGATAAAAAGAATCGTTTCTTCTATTCTGTAAATTGTAGGGAAATTGCACCTCATTGAACGAGTTTGTCGTTGGATGACGTAAAAAAATGTCAAACATGCATATCATGGAGAGATAGAAAGAGGGAGAGAGATTCAGATTAAAATCGAATTAATATGCATGCCTGCGCGCAAGTCCGTTTGGAAGCGACGGTGATGGAACGACGAAATCTATCTACTGCTGTCCAGTGAACAAACCTGTAATTTGTCAGAACGGTTGGTCTCTAAGCCCCAGCATTATAATTTGCGCCTATGCAGAGAGCAAACTGGAACCAAGCCGAAAACACGAGGAGGCAGGGAGATGGGAGGCTAGGAAGAGAAAGAGGAAGAGGTTGAAAGGGGGGGGTCAACAGCCTCGGACACTCTTGGCTCGTACGCGAATCGATCGAGACTGAAACATCAGAGAGCGGCTAAGTATTCATGGCCGGCGAGGAGTTTCGGCAGCCAGGCCAAGCTACTAATGAATTCCTCATGAGGGTCATGAATCTAATGGCGAATCAATCGTGAAATTACCGCCGGCGATGAAACGTTCGCCGGAATCGCTTTCGCGACGCGCCGACTTCTTTGAAGTAACTTCGAGTTGAACATTTATCGTACATTAACTTAGCATTCCCCTAAGTCGTTTATAAAAGGATAAAAGCTTCAAGTTTTGCGGATATTCAACTTACCGTTTTGCTGCGATAAGAGCCTCTATTTTGTAACTCTTAAAACGACAATGTCGATGCCGTTATATTGTTGCTGTGTAAGTTTTATATTGTACATGCCACATAGTAAAATAACTGCGCAACGATAACATAACGATACTGTCGTTAAGAGTTACAGAATAGCGGTAAAGATCTCATTGATACAACGAAATTTTATTATCTCGCGAAGATTCGAGTGATTCTATTGTATGAACGATTATTCTATTGCGCGTATTTTCTTGAATTGGTGAAAAGTATTTTGTACTGATTTTATATGACATGAGATAATACGGGATAAACTGGTGAATGTTTTGCGCCACTTTGTCATCGGCTTTTAGTTTTTTCCCCTCAATGTAAGTCCTGTTAAGTCGCAATGTTGCGAGGAGGACTTCTCGACAGTTCTTTCAGAGCAAAAAGCTTAAGAGGTCGCGACTGAGAGGAGAGCGCGTCCGTTAAATTACAAAAGGATCGTTGGTCGTGCTTGTACTACACTGTTTTCCTTCACATATGCCGAAAGGAAGTGTATCATAAGTTACCGGGTGGGTGAGATCTATGGCGACGGGTTCGGGTCCATAATTCATGCTTTTGTTCGATTCTGTCGGGCATTATTTTAGGTTACGTCGAGAAATGCTTTCGGAATCGCGGTTTACCGTTCTCTTTCCTTCTTTTCTCGATAACTGGGAGAAAAATATGCCGAGTTTCCTGCCGCTTCGCCAAACTTACCAGGATTCTAATGCGCGCCACCCTTGTTCGATGCACGACTCGATGATATATAAATGGTATAGCGTCTGCGTTATCGCTCGGCACTCGAATTGGGAAAGTAGCATTGACCTATAAGTTGCATAAATTTAGTACAAGAGATTTATATAAAGTGCAGAAAATGTTTTTCTCTTTCTTCTTCCCCAAGAGAAGAGAAGTTAAGAAGTTATTCGATGTTACCTCTATTGATGAATTCGGTCATCACTCGCACTACTCTGGATTAGTGCGTATTAAAGGCTGCTTTATGTAAAGTATATAAATGTAATGACACAATGTAATCAACTTTCAAAGTGAAATAATACATATATATTTTGTAAATAATATGACAATATTATTATTGGGTATTTAAATTGTTTAAGATATTTATATGCTTTTACATTTTTAATTTTACCAATTTCATGTCTGGCTGCTTTTAGTATACATATGATCTTGTTAAATGCAAGTGAATTCGCTATATTTTTGTACACAGCATGAATTCAAGCATATACTTTAAAAAGTTATAACGATTTACAAATCTACACGATATTATTAGCAGTAACATGACATGTTTTATTTCTTCATTTATTTTGTAATCTCGGTATCAGCGTGCCAAAGTTCGCACGATCATTGTCAACTTTGGCCAATAATCGCGTGTGCTCGTAAAGTGTTTGGGGTAAAAAATGTCCGTTATAAATAACCGAAGGGAGCGTTATCCTTTTCGCGGCGGGCCCCGTGCGATTTTAACGACCCCCGGTCGCGTCGCGCTTCTCGAAAATCGTCACCCGAAAGCGCATCCACCTCCGTTCGGCCCGTGTGTGTCATTCTTCTGCTGTCCGTTTAACAGCAGCGATAAAACATGTCTAGGCTCTCATAAGAGGCAAAATGCGCTTTCTCGAGGTGCGTCTACACGGGTCTGCAAGGCACTTTAAAGTATTTTCGGCAATATAAGGGTTGACTTATGGCTTTCGCAATTCCCTCGAAAAATAGAGTGAGAGATAGAAAGTAAGAGAAAAAGGAGGAAAGAAGAGATATCGGCAGCAAATAGAGGAGAAAGAAAGAGGGAAGACGCGAGCGATGGCGTCTCGAGCAGGACGACTGGGATATTGCATTGTGTTTTCTTTCGGGACAAATGATTTACCGCGTTTCCCCTTGTACATCGCCGCGAGCTACAGCCCCGCAAAAACACGTAAGGGGTTGCAAGAGTCACCAAAAACGACGACGACAACGGCGGGGGTTCGATGGGAGGGAGGGGGGGAAGAGGGGCGAGGGGAGGAGGGGTTCGACGAAGAGAAAATAGGAAGCGGGGCAACCGAGCCGCACGATATGGGAGGTATTACATATTTATGGGCTTCTGGTCCCGACACGGAAGCAAATTTCAGGCAAATCTCGGTCGGAAATAACGTTAAAGCCATTGGGACGTAAGGCCGCGCCATTTTCAAGCCAGCGAATATCCACGCGTTCACCACCGGGATATTATTTTCCTGGAGGAAACGGCACCACCCGAACGACAAAGTCGCGACTCACACGCCGTTCTCTTACTGCGTTCCTCGCTCGGCCCGCAGCTTATTGCGAGTTGAACGTAAAATATCTTTCTTAGCGGTTTCGATTGCGACCATTTGTACTACCGTATATTCGCAATTGCTGAGTAGAACGGTAGAAATGGAACAACATAAAAGTGAATTGCCCTATTGTGTCAAAGACTAATTAATTTATGATATTTAAATTTAGAAGTCAGTTTTTAGATAACTACAATAATAGTTGCATTAAGAAAAAAGGAAAGAAAAAAATATTGTGAAAGAAAAAAGGATTATAAGTATTAATAATTGATAGTTATAAATTTTTTAAATTTATATTTTTTAATATATAAGATACATAAATTGTATATAAAAGGGGGCAACAATATTGCTGTTATGAAATCTAAGTAAAGAGGAATCTGTGTAATTGAATCATATTTTAATAGTTTTTAATATCTATTTTTTAATATCTCGAGACAGCGAGCTGTAACATGTATATAAAAATGTATATAAAAACAGACGGTACACGTTCGATTGGTGTCGCCAACTTGTAGCGCATGTTTGTACTACAACTGCTGTTTACTTGAAACTTTTATTACATGCACCACATACGTGAATATTTTTTACACACATACTAAAATTAATTTAGATTAGTTTAATTTTATTATATATATTTCATATTTCGATACGAAATAATTCTTTAAATGATAATTTGTATTATACATTATTTACATAAAATTAGATAGATTTGTATATATTTAAATTATTTAAATTATTATAAATTCAAAATACAATTGCTTGAATTCCGATGCGAATTATAGGGTCATCTAATTAATATTGAGAGAATTAATCAGCGAAACGAAACGATATCCTCTGCCGAAACAAATCAGTGAATTGCGCATTCATCCGGCTAGCATTAAACGTCACTCGTGTCATTGCGTTGGTCGTAAAACTACCGCAACAATTACCGCTCTTTTGTCGAATACGCTTACGAATAATCGGCTACCACCGACAGGCATTAGCGTTTATGACGTCATTAATGTGAGATATCGGAGAACGTCTTCGAAAACCGGAAGAGCTTAACCTCGATTTCGTGCTGCCCACCGGAACGTAATGCTTTCTCATGACTTCCGATTTGATTCGGTTATATTTTATGCGAGTCCACCGTGAGGGTCAGCGAACGTCGATGGGGCCATCGGCATCGTGCTCGACGGTTGAGCGAATTATTGAATATTGAGCACGGGGCCACTTCTTCGTGATCGCCATGCGAAGGGTAGCGGAGAGACAATGTTCCCGACAATCCCGACGCCCTGTGATTTACGTGCAAATATCGCTCGGCCTGCGATATAGCTCAGAGAAGAAATGACCTCTGACGCGGTATTATTCGACACGCGTACATTTACGTCGCGTACCAAAATCTCTTAATTTATCACGCGAGAAACAGTGATTCTATTTTACGACAAGGAAATCATTATGTATCGTTAATATTATTTGATATTCCTGTTTTGTTCGGTTTAATCGTTGCATCGGAATTCATCCGAGAAGTTAATGTTCTATGCTCGGTGATGGCATTTATTCTCAATTGGCAGATCCACTTGAGTTACGGATAGTTTATATCTTGTAACAATTAATCCTCATTGTCGACTCACTAGCGGTCGTTTACTGTCTGGCTTCTTAATTCACCATCTCGATGAAATTACGCTTCCCGCGCTATCGTCAGTCCTTTTCTAAGCACTTCCGAAATTAGATTCACGCTTCCAAAAGGCGCTCTTTAGAACACGGAGCCGCTTTCTGCACCCTCCGTGTTTCGTTACGCGGTGGGTGCCGCAAAACCGAATAATTTTCGTTCGTAGAGACGAAAGGGTGGATGAATAAGTAAGGAGACACCACTTCGTCCCATTACGTGTGTTGTACTTTACAGGTAACTATATAACAAGTATTCGTTAAGAAATGAGGCTCAGAGTACAGAATCTGAGAAAGTTGACACATTAAAATTTAATTTCTACATCATCGTAGCGCTTGAGAGAGAAGATCGATTTTAAAACACTTAAACTAGATCTCCGCATATCAGTTGCGAATTAATCACACGCTATTTCTTTTTTCACATCTTGAATAATCATTAGATGTCCTTGTTAAAAATATTATGCGTTGATTTTAATTAGATTCGCGTTTCTCTAAAGAGAGCTGCGCTTCGGAGAGAAGCAACCCCTTGGGCCGCCTTGGGCGGCCCATCCCTTACGCCGAGATCCGGCGCCCGAGTAATTTTCGATTGCCCAGGCGAAACGACGGATGAATAAGTAAGAAGATATCGAGCCTCGAGCCGTTTGCGCCCACTTTGTACTTCGACCGCCGTCGATGCGGGTATCAGGTGGGGGATGAGGAACGGGGGTGCTTTGCTAGGCACGAGACGCGACGGGGAGGGAAAGGAACTCGCTTACACTGCCACGGGATTTCGCGAGCAATTACGTGATTAAGACGCCTCCGGCTGCGCTTGGGGTCTACTAAGTACGTACTTAGGTCTGATCCGTTACCGTACTAACTGGCTGCGGCTGTCTTCCTCTCTTTCCTCCATCCACCCATCCTCGTTCGCTGTTTCATCTTCCGTGATTCCTCTCGCAGAGCTTCTCTTTCTCTATCGTTGTATCTCTCATGTACCATTATCTGTTTCTCCTACGATACGATTTTGTGTCCTATCGTGTTCCTCCTCGTTTCTAAGCACCTTGCTTTATACCACTCTCCTGTCTCGTTTCGAATGGCTAACGATGTTGTCGTAAACTGTTCGTAATCTACTTTACCGTAACGGTCTGATAATTCTTCAGTAGATCCTCTTGATGCCTTTTCCTTTTTTTAATCAACAACATATACATATAATATATTCATTGTATTGATTTTGATTAACATTCAAATTGTATGTAATTTTTTATCTTAGCATTTCTCAAAAACTCATGCTTATATTTATAACTATTTGTTTGATTATAATATTCAAGTGTTTTGAAAAAACACGAGTTTCAGAACACTTGATAAATTCTGTTTTGCTTCACTTTCTCAATTCAATTCCGTTTCGTCTTCATTTCTCACTCTTGGCGACCTTTAAGATCGCGCCTGTAGTTTATACACTCTGCGAGTTCCCTCTTCGCTTTGAAATGTCGGAGAATCGCGTCGTTCCAGGGATGTCGGGGTTGGTTGGCTGGCTGGCTGGCTGGCTGGCTGGCTGGCTGGCTGGCTGGCTTTGCCGACGACGTGAGTTTCAGTTTACCGGAAATTAACTAAATAATTCAAGAGGCGCAACTCCCGAACAGCCCATCTTTGTCTGTCTTCCCTCCTATCCGGCTATGACCGACAACGAAACATCTCCGTGGAGAGATTCGCGCCGATGTAAATTAAAAAAGGCTGTTGTCCGGCCTTTTATCATCCGGCCTGTCCTCTCGCTGCACGGGCTGCTGGGTTTATGGGCTCGCGAGAGGAGTTTCGAGTGTGTTAGGTATTCATTAGAGACGATGGACAAGCGCGCGACTGTTCGGGAAGGTGGTGGTAAAATAAAAAGAGTAATAATTGCTGCTGAGTAACGCGCGGGTGTTATAAACATTTTACGGTGCTTTTAATTAATCTAGGAATTATGATGCTTTCCCCGCGATATTCCGTGCTCTTTATTCCGAGATAAATAAAGTTTACAGATATAATATGTACAGAGAATAAGTACACAGAATCGATTCTAATTCGTGGATTTTATAACGTGTCTGAAAAAGTTAATTTCAATTTAGATTAAGAATTTTTTGAATCAAGAAATATTATATTACATTTACCAAGCATCCATTGCGTACATTCTATTCTCGCGCTTAATTCGATACGAAGCGTTCTGATAATACTACTGTCGTTTGATCATTTCGCGATTTCAAAAACGTGAAATTAGAAGAAATTGTGAGAAACCGATAGAGATAACGATAAAATGCTGAGTGTCAATGGATGAATCGTTCAGTACCATCCTCTTTCGTCTGACGCGTCGAACTGCCGCGAGTGCCTAAGGGGTATATGACGCGTAGCATGGTGTGAACGAGGCCTCATTTGAATCCGAATGGAGACGATTTTCGCAGAAGAGGCTGTCAGTGAAATGGCAGTTCGCGAGGGGGTGGCGATAGATAGAGAGAACGGAATGAGAATCGGGCCTCCGTGTCGAGAAACGGAGGAGATGGCACGAATGTTGAAGAGGGAAGAGAGCACGAGAAGCCATGCTTCGCTCCGTTTTCCAGCGCAACGGCGATGCTAGCAATATGTCACCGACAGATATTCGTATTCCGAAGAGCGCGGGCCGTCGACCGGAAGCTCATGTATTTCCGTTTCCACGCCGCGCGTCGAGTCGGGATTTTCCTTTTCTTCCTTGCTTCGAATTGAATTTCTTCGACTCCTTCGATCCTCTTGAGATACGTACAGTATATGTGCGCGTCAAAGAATTTCATGTGATTTAATAACTGTAAAGGAAGAGATTGCGCGAGAATCATCGATCGTAGTAAAGTTGTAGGCAGGGTTTGCGCGGAAATATTGAAGTAAATATGTTTACGTGTATTGAATATATGTATGAGATTTCTTTTAAAGAACTAAGCATTTCACGCTACACGGAGAAAATTTTATATTAAGTTTTAATACAATTTCAAATTACACTTTACTATGTCTTTTGTATTGTATTTTCAATGATCACAACATAAAAACGATGATTCCGACATAATTTTTACTATGGTAATACTAATTTTTATCACATAAATGAAGTAATTTTTGTTAAAAGTCAGCGCTTAAGTCAGTGCCATATTCTAACATGAAAATAGTTAATTTTTAATTAATTTTTAGTACGCAAACAAAATTTGCTAGGTATATATTTTTTTACTTATCTTTACAATACCAACTTTTATTCAACAAGTTTTGATTTTGTAATAAAAAATTTTTACTAAGAAAAAGTGTAAAAATTATATTGCATTATTGTTTTTAAAAAAATAGATATAGCATTTAAACTTATAATTGTCATGATAGTTTGCAGCTTCTACTAATATTATAATAATTTTAAGTATAAAATTTTCTCCGTGTATAATATAAAATTGTCTCACATTAAGTATATGTTTCACATAAGATACTCTAACAAGTAACTTAAAAATATAATTTTGTTTCATTGTTTCGCAATGATCCATTCTTATTTTCCGTTCCCATCGAAGTAATATCACTTTACGTCGTTATTAAGTTCTTGCGAAAAACACTCGAGTCGTAAGAATTTTCCGGGAAGAAAAGGCACTGTTGAGTACCGCTCTTCCATTATTAGTATTTTCGTCGAATCACCCCGGTTCCATCCGACGAGATTATTATCCTGCCGATTTCATAACATCCTTCGAGGTGATGCCGCCTTCTTCGTCCACCCTCTCAGCCTTATACGCCTTCCGGCGTATAGCGCTCGCACTCCATTAAAGTAATGAAGACACCAATGACGGCTCACTCTGCGTCGTGACGCTTCAGGGGTCCAAAGGGTTTCCTTCCAAGGAGTTTATTCCGCGTCGGGGGCCGTTAAACTCAAAACAAAACCCGTGGAGTCTTCTTCGATTCCCCTCGCTCTCCTCTCTTCGTCTCATTTTCCGTGTCTCGCGTCCTAATCTTATCCACGATCCAACGTCAACCAGCGCTGGTGTTTCTCGTCACGGCACAAAGGATTTTATCGTTCCGCCTGTTTCGCATCCCGGGCATTAACCTGCGATGAGCAGAGGCGTATTATTCTTAAATTACGCGATGCCCGCCGTTCCTACGGCCAACTTCTTCATTGCCACCTAATTTGACACGTCCGCTAACGCGCGCACAGTTTCACGTTGTACGGAAGCTCCTCTTGGTTCTGTCTGTCTTAATTCACTTTACCCGCGTGATGATCGTACTGGAAACTTAAGCGAATTGTACTGGCGCCGCTAATTGCGTTACAAATGGAAACACGTCTATCAGGGGAGCGTTTATATTTGATTGTCGCCGCATGAAATTCAGGTGCAATCCTGCGGATACATTGGATTTTGTAATTATTACATTAACCCAATGCTTTTCATCGATCAAATAAACGCTCATTGTGTCTGGTCGATTAAATAATTACTGACAATTTTATGTGTAATTGTCCAAATCGTGAAATTGAGAAGTATACATGCACATATAAGGAAGTCATATATGTATGCATTATGTGCTTGCCGTTAAATAATAGTATTTATTGTATCGGACATTCATAATGATTGCAGCCTTACAGAAGTCTGAAATTTTTTCTCCCATTATACTAAAAGTGCGTATATAATGAAGAATGCCGCCGATCTTTAATTGCATGTCAATTTTCGACTTGTCACACGAGTCAAATTCGAGACTGCCGAAATGAGAGATCCTCGCGCATGCACATATCGCCCGCCATATGTCGCATTGGTCGCGTGCCTTCACGAGAGGCCTTTCGTGGTAGCGTAATTACGTGCTCAAGAAATAATGAACGACTAATATTGTCGTCCTGGCTGGCGACCCCCTCCTCCTCTTCTCTCTCTCTCTCTCTCTTCTGTTCTCGTCGAAAGCGCCCGATCCGTCACGACTTATCGACCTTTCGCTTTTGTGTCGCTTTCTACGAGCACGAGTCCTTTGATTGTCCGACCTTTTGTACTGTATTCACGTGCTCCACTCTTTTATACATTTCTCCCGCTCGTTGTCTCAGCGAATATTCGGTCGTATTTCGAGGATGTTCGGTATCGATTCGTTTTCGTATGCGGTTTCGAGTACGCTTCAATCGCAGTTGGGAGATATGGATCTGATAGGCAGACAGGTGAGGCGTGGGAAGCCGCTTTACTAAAGTACTCGATCTCAGAATACCGAAGGTAGAATGGATGGTTCCTTGAATAAGCCTTGTTGATAAACAAGGTCTTTATATGATTTCGATTTTGTGATTTGTAAGTTAGTCATTTCTATATAAAGGAAATTGTGAAGTACATTATGTCGAATAATTAAAATTTATACATATTCAAAACGCGAATACACTAAATGTAAATACTAAAATGTAATGATAAAAAATCTATTGTATGAATTTGTAAAGGAATAAAAATATTTTTATACAAATGTTGGCTTATAAAATTAAATTTTTTTTGACAACACTTGCAAATCTGATTATTCGTGTTGCTAAAAAAACATTAATTTTATAAGATAACTTTTTGTAAGAATATGTTTATCTCTCTCTCTCTCTCTCTCTCTCTCTCTCTCTCTCTCCCCCTCCAACATTCATATACAATAAATTTGTTGAGCATTTTGAATTGCGCCGATTCCATTTCGGAGATACATGATGCGTTTTCATAACAGGCTGACTCTGAAAATTTATAAACCCTCCACGAATGACATGCGCATGCCATAAATCAAATCACTTCGCGGGAAACGTTCGAGAATAAATACAAATGTCTCGGTGTATAAGTCCTATACGGTTCTGTCTACTCTAGAACGAGGGCTGGAAAGCGGCGCTATTAATTAAACTCTTTGTCGTACGATCAGCAAGCGAGAGAAGAGTTGGCATCATGTTACCCACCCTGATTCGTCACGGAGGCGGCTCTTGGCTCGATAGATTTTGGCACGATACATCCGCGAAAGGTTGATAGGGATGAGAGGGGTTGAAGGAAGAGAGGCGTACGTATTCCCCGCTGTTCATCGTGTTTCCTCTCGCGAAGAGTTGGAGGAACGTAAACGGGAGGAGCGGGGAAGTGGGAGGGTTCTAATTAATGGGTGGCACTGTGCTTGACATGTTTACTCTGGACGTAACCCCCTTGAGCCTCTCCTACCTTCTATTCTTTTTCAGGGAGGGCGGCGATACAGTCGTACTCGGTATCTCCCTCTCGCTTCCTGTCGTTTTCTTCCTCCGTCTATCCTTCATTCTTCTTCGTGCACTCGCTTCTCTTTCTTTTTTTTTTATTTCCGCGAGTTTAGTCAAAAGCGCCACGCAAATACTCGCTCGGCGAGCGACCAATTATGCCGTGCCGACGAGAGTCGGCGAGAAACTTTAGAGTTCTGATTAAACACAGTGCTCTTAATGGATGGTGCTTCCGGCAGCGGGAGCTGGAAACACGTCATGCGCTTAAGCGATCGGTGATAACGAAAAGAAATTGAGTGAAAGAGGGTTCGCGCGCTGTTTGCCCAAATGAGAGTTGTTAATATGGCAGAACAATAGTACATATATTCTTTATTTGCTTGTTCTATGAAAGCATCGTCTCTATCAGTGGAGAAAGATTTTACCATGCCAAATACGCACTTAACAGCAACATGACTGGTCAAATCGAGCTTTGTGGAAGTCTTTCACGAATGAGAAAATGGTAGCGGGTAAAATTAAAGCAGTGGCAAAATTAATGTAATAAATTTGGTGCAATATGCTTGCTCGCAATTTTCAACGCACGTGTGACTAAAGCGGCGCGAAATAATTATATAATTACCGCTCGGTAATGCGACCGCGACCAATATCATAAACTCCTCGCCCTCTTCTGATACACGGTCCGCACGCACACACGCACACACACACACACACACACACACACACACACACACACACACGCGCGCGCGCGCGCGCGCGCGCGCACACACATATATATATATTTTGACGCGGTGCGAATCTAGCGCACAGCGTGGCTACGTTTGCAATTTTATCGCCGTCCCGGTGTTTTAAAGCTTCGATTAAATGCTTCGCATAACGGCCGGCGTATCCTGCTCATAGAACTGGCAGCGCGAGATGCGAGTTTACTCTATCTAATCGCTGATAATGGAAAGAGATTAAAAGGAGCGGCGGTAACCTCGTGTAACGTGAATTCTGCGTCGCAGCAGCTTCGCACGCGATGCACCGCGTGCATATGACGCGTGGTAGATATTGCGAGTCTGTGTATGATCGCAGCTATATTTAGATCTTTAGGTACAAAAAGTGTAATTTTGCATTTATCATATTTTTTAGGATTTCCTGGAGGAAAATTATTACCCAAGAAGTAAGTAAATCGAATAAGATTATTGATAGTATGTATTATATATTATATTAAATTAGATACTCTCTCTCTTATACAGTAACAATTTTTGGGCATAAAACGCAGAATTTTGCGTTTATTATATTTTTTTATTGAGTTATTTAATTTTCGTATAGTAGAATCGTTTGACAAGAAATTATTATCTATAAGAATTTTGTAAATTGTCTAAAATAAAATTTTAAGTAACAAATTATTTTACATATAAGTAAATATTAAATGATATATCCTTTATTTCTAACTAAAAGCATAACTAGAAAAATGTGAGTTATTACTATAATTGAATTAGATAAAGATTATTCCATCAATTATCATAAATAAATTTACTTAGTCAACATTTGTGTCGTTTTTTAATTTTTCAAGAAGATAATATCTTTTATGAGAATAATATTTTCTAAAGAAAACTCTTCTTTTTATATACAAGAATGACAACTCATAATGTATGTATCTATTCTATTAATAAAATTATGCGACTATATCATTATACTCGCATAATTTTATTAACAATGTGTACTGACGTGTACAACAGTAATTTCCAACTTTATCATGGAAACCCTTCGTTGCGCGTAAATTCTATCACGTTACTGCGCGTTGCAGTACGACCCGTTATAATAATTATTTGACTAGTGCAACGCTAGTTATCGTATCATTTTCTTTAATTTTGATATACAGTTTGCGTATTTCGCGTCGACCTATTACGGTATCGACCGAATGTACGACAGTACGTTCTGACATTTACATGGCGCGAGGATAGACGACGATGTTATTTCAACGTTACAGAATTGTATTGGTTGGACGTTCAAAACAAATATTTTTTCAAATTCGATGAGAACATTTTCATTATATATTTTTCTCGATGCGCTTCCATAAATGACGCAGTAGTAGCTTCTGGATGCGGTTGGTCAGGAATAAACAGATAGTCCGGCCAGTACGTCGCGAGGGTATCAAGATCAATTTATCGCGTCCAGGCAGTAACATTGTAGTCTACGCAGATGATAATCGCGCGCTTGCAGTTAATGCAACATAGTGTTATGTGCGCTTCGATCCAGCCTAAACCTGAATACACAGCAGGTTGTACATTACGGAGCAAATGCTACGGTCCGCTGTGATAACAACGCTGCTTACGATAAACCCTGAGTCATGCGAACTCGTGTTTCTTGTTCACTGTTACGCTACATTTTATGTGTACCTTTGCACATATCGCATTCAACGTATATATCTCATACCAGAATTAAGAGGAATGAAGATAAACCATAAATGGCCAATTTTTCTCTAATTTTTCACGTCTTAATGATATCACCTGAATGTTTAATGTTCAAATAAGCATGATCAAAATTTCAAATGAAATTTCATTATCAAGCTCGAATTTGATTTAAGCAAACTTACTTGTACAGACGATTACATCCGAGATGTAGTAGCGTGACATCAGTATTAATCAATTCCATGCAATTTCCAAATACGCTTGATTGATCCTGGCTACTCAAGATAATTATAGCCTAGGAAGCTGCTACAGGTGCTTGTCTGTCTACGTTCTCCTTCTCCCTTTCTCTCTCTCTCTCTCTCTCTCTCATACGCGCGCGCACGTATGCTCCAATGTGCATTCCACAAATCAATGCGCCGTGCGACATATAGCATGACATAACGCATGTAACATACGCGTAATCTATCTAGAACGGAATCGTAGTCGCATGATTTAAAAAACGAAAGAAGATATGTTGTAAAAATGTCTGTG
>Ga0157364_1001950_pt1 | contig 18482 bp, 14 predicted proteins | sample AttsexASBM2_FD_111476 | JGI IMG/M metagenome (GOLD analysis project Ga0157364, IMG submission 111476) | Fungus gardens microbial communities from leaf cutter ant in Ribeirão Preto, State of São Paulo, Brazil - Atta sexdens ASBM2 | ecosystem: Host-associated > Fungi > Mycelium > Unclassified ...
AAGCTTATAGGTATTCTAAATAAATGTTTATCATCATTTAGACATCTTACAAAGTATTTAAACCAAAAATGTATAGATTGCTGTTATGTAATGGCTTTCCTGTAAAACGTAGGTTGTTCACAAACTATATGTCAACATTATTCTGTGGTATAGGAAACGAATTGTTTATATAATCGCAAAATTCGCGATAAAGGCTCGCGCGATAAAAACTAATTGGCGACATAAAACATAAGCCGCAAATAATCGCGTCACGCAACATGCGCTACCGTTAACATGCATATTGCGCAACGTCCATCGTTACAATGTTATTGTTAGCGCGTAATCGTTAGTCCGTAGTCGCGTTCGTTATCTTTCGATACGCTCACCATTTTCAGGGAATAGATTCTTTTTAATTGCAGCGGCAGTGCACTCGGTGCAACAGCGAATTCGGAAACAACATACAGTATATAGTGCGTGAAAGCTTTTATAGATACATTTGCGTATGCCCGCAGATACGTGCACGTATTTTATTCCACGTTAAAATTTCTTTACAGTCGCGATCATGTGAAGTTATCGAAGCTATTATATGTTATAAACATATTACTGCAATCTCGCAATATCGTAATGTCTTACGAGAATCATCGACCGATATTATTTAAAAACAATTAGCGCCCCGTAATTTTTTTATACTTCTTTTTCATATAGTAATTGTATTGCTGTTATATACAATCCAACGACGACGGGATTGCTTTCATCAAGTGTATAAGATAATTCCGATATATATGCCGCACCTACCAAAAATTTATTTATTAAATATTATTTACTATGTTTATAGTAAACGAACTATATCAGTAAAAACTTTGTACTGTCTATTACTATGAAAAAAATATTAGAAATTCGAAATATTTATTTTTTATATTAAAAAATAAACTTTTTGAAACCCTTGCATTTTTTGCTATATATCCCATAGGGATAAGATATATGGCTACTCATAGGGGGAGGGAGACTCATATGTATGACTCATGAAAAATTTACAATAACAACAAATAATGCATATAAAAAAGACGTAATGACACAATAACTTACAAAATGTGTTTATAAAGTTTTATTAAGGAATAAGAATGGTAAATGAAGAATATGAATATAAAGTAATAAATAATAATTACAATCTTTCTACATATATATACTACAAATGTTATGACATGAATACATATTTCGTACAATGAGTTTATTGCATTTAGTGCACTTCAATCTGCGAACTTTGTATGCTTTGGGCATAAATCCCGCTCGCTAAAAATGCCACATATCCCAAACAGGTAGGACATACAAGACAAATTAAACAAAGAATACGAAAGCAAAGCATTTGTATTTTGCTATACAACATGCTTTACTATTCCACTACACATATCACGAAATAACCACTTTTACACGTCCTCATTTTATGTAGATTATAATTTATGATGGCGTTACTTATTACAATGACAAATTGATTTAACTCGCAATAATTTCATTAATATTAACAGTAAGAAACTGAAATCACAACACAAATATAACATAAAGATATGTAACAGAAGTTGCAGGAAAATTACCTCCTTTCCTTCTATTTTTTCCTTCTGTAGCGTAAATCTATCTCAGTGCGGCGTATTTGCCGGAGTTATCCTATATCTTTTGAATTAATCACACAGCGTTACAATAATAGATTGAAACGCGCAATTATATTTTTTGCAAAGAATTATTGTATTCTTTACGCGGAAGCTTTGAAATACGTTTAATTGCTGTGACACGACCCCGTTGGTAGTCGCTTTCATCGATTGCGTCCTTTGTATTAATCAAACGGCAGTGCAATAACGGATTGAAACACAACGAACACATAACTACGTCGTTAGCCGCGCAAATGGCTCAATCGCTACGTTACAACTAATATAAAATCGACGAGCGGTCGACGCATTGCAAGTAACGTTGCGGCTTATTAAATAGAAGGCGTGCAATGCCGAAAATGGCTAATTGCGCTCGCTTTTAAACAAATTTACATAAACATTCTTATCCTGCTCGCGTGATTTTTAATCCGGTTAAAAACGCTGAGCTATGAAATACTATTCAGAAATACTATTCAAATATCTCCATGTATCATTTTATTATATCTTTGTTTATAAAAATTTTTGACCGCTTTTAGTCTATTTTTAGCCCGCGCGAACAGTTAATTTGAGTAGTGAAAATGTGCATTTTACTCAATGAGTATAACTCCGTTTTTAGATCGCAAACAAGAACTTTTCCGTAAAAATGAGTGATTAAAACAGATTGCACTCATGCAGGACACGAATGTATCTGCGGTAAAAACGTACACATTACGAGTATTTTTGAGTGTTAAATACGTGCTGCGTAAATTTGAGGTGAAAAAACATATACGAGTGCAAAATACTCATTTAGCATTCGTCACTCACATTGCACGTTTTCATCACTCGAAATTATGTAATGCATAGTAAGGCATAGCACGAGAAAATCAGCTCCACTCCTGTCGAGATTCAAATCAAGGCTTGATTTCTAAGTCTGCTCTACTAGACTGATGCTGCCAATTACTGAGACTGCCATTGAGCCACACAACTCCTATGTCAATATTCGCTCTGTTGTGCTTACGTATATACATCTTACAAAAGTAATTATATTTAATATATTGTATACAAATATGTAATGTTATACAGATATAGGTATATAAACACACACACACACACACGCGCGCGCGCGCGCACACGCACAAACGGTATATTTATATGTACATATACATAGTAAATGATATTAGGGTAACTCCGATATCGCATTTATCAAAATATGTTATCTTTCCTTAATTTATCAGGTATTGTTTATTATGTTTAAGATTAAATAGATATTCTGATACAACTAAAAAAGTCTACTAAAAAAAAATTAAAAATAAGAAATATTTAGTCTTTATATAAAATTAAAATAAAATTAATTAAATATAATATAAGAGACTTTTAAAAATTTTTACCGTGTCCTACACACACACACACATACAGAGGGATCTCAGGATATATGGCTCATAAAAGATTCATAAATAATAATTGGAAATACAACGTAAAATGACGCAGTAATTTATTAAATGTGTTTATTAAGAAATATGAATAGTGAATATATAATATATTAAAAATAATAGATAATAATTCTAATCTTGCATTCATTACGAGAGTTATGATGTAAGGAGATATGATATGTTTTATGTGCATTGAATTTAATATACTTAATCCAAACTGTGTATGCATTTTGGGCATAAATCCGACCCGCTAAAAATTCCATATATAATATATTTCAAACAGGGCTGCGTTGAGGAATTATGCCCAGATAACTCTAAACTATAGGTTACATTATATTATAGCAAAAATGCACTCTAAAGTTATCTAGGTGTAATTCCTGAACACAGCCCAGTGAAGATATATCACATCAAGTCGAACGGAGAATGAAGTTAAGTACTTGTATTTTGCTATACTTCTGTATCATTTCTCTATATTTATGTATCAACCAAGTCTTTTCTGCTCCCTGTAGTGATGATAATGTGAGTTTATATATATAATAATCAGCGCAACCGTATATCATACGGTTATTACATCGACAAATCGATTTAACTGACATCATAGTATTAATATTACAATAAAAAATTAAAATTACAATACTAATATATAAAGGGATATAATAGATCGGTTGCTTGTAAATTATTTCAATTTCTTCTTTGATTTCTACGACGTAAATCTTGGCGCGCAATGTATAAATATCGGAATTACCTTATTGTTTTTTGAGCTCCATTTCAATTTATCAGATATTGTATGAAATATTTAAAAAAAAATTATTATACGTATAAATATTAAAATAAAATACTTTTTAATCGTTTAATGTAAAATTGATGTGATACTTAATAAACGCGATAAATAAATGATTATTAAAAGAAGGACGTATTAACATGTTCTCATTTACCAGCTGAAAAACGGCAATCCACTCAAAAATACTTCCAACGAAAAAATGAGTATTGAAAATGAACAATCCACTTAAAAATATTCACAGCGGAAAAACGAGTATTGAAAACACACAATTCACTCAAAAATACTCATGATCATACTCGTGTATACGTTTCTCATTCACCTGCGAAAAAACGAGTATTGAAAACGGGCAATTTCCTCAAAAATACTCATATGCACACTCGTTTATACTCGTTCCCCGCGATATACCGTGAGTGTTTGTGAGTGCAAGAAAAGGGCAGGAACAGGCTAAAAACGGTCCATATGAGATCCATATGAAGTCTAAAAATGGTGAAAAATTTTTATAAGAGTTAATAAAATAATATATAGGGACACTCGAGCAGTATTTCTAAACGTAGCCTTGTCTGATTTCACGTTCGTTATGCCTAAAGAATTTTGAGTATAACTAAATAAATAATCTTTCCCTAAAGCTTTAAGCGTAACTCTCGCATTAATTATTTATGTATGCATATTTTACATATAAATATTTTCTTTAGTGGATATATATCAGATGCTATTTAGATGTACAAGAAAGGAAATGACGATGGAAATGAGTAATGCGCGAAAGTGAATGTTATAACCGATATACAGGTGCATGCAAAAAGAGATTAAAGTCGTTATTCGACTTACACGCTCGTGCAAAATCGATGCTTACTTCTTAATACCATCGAGAAGCACGAATCAATAACGCGTTGTTCATGTCTGTCATGCATTCGCGAATTTACGGTGGCAAATAATCGAAACACACGAGTCCGAAGTCTCCGTCATCTATCTCGTCGGAATCATTTCCGCTTATTTCGTGCTCCTCGAACGAGACATCATGTGATGGACGTGAAATCGATGAGTAAATAAATGAAAGTGCTTGACGAGCTCAGTAATAAAATATGGCAAATGCGGAAAGTAAAGTGAATGCTGTAAGAATGAATCATTATCGATCATTATTAAAATCAATAAATCGATGTATTATTTTGTATCATGTGTTTACATAATCGTATAACTATGTGCAACATTTTTCGTATGTCTTGCTCGTTTTGACATTGTATTCCACAAATTACAATTATTGTTACTTCGATATTAGGTAAATGGAATTCTCACATTTTTAATTTAATGGTCGATCGTATTTCAAATGCATGTATTTAAGACTTCCGCAATTTCGCATGAGAAAGAGAGAGAGGGGGGGGGGGATAGAACTCATCGAAGAATGATGAATTAGTAATAGTAGGCGAACTGGTACGCAAGGTAAATTCATTGGTTGGTCATTCTTTTGTAATGCATGAGATTTCCACGATTCGCGAATAATGGAATGGGAAATAAAGTGCGAACAAAATTTCGTCACTTTCGGCTCACTCGTCGTCATTCCAGTGAAAAGAAGTGTGTACACGCATAGTGCTCAATTGTCGACTTTAGTCTGAAAAGTACTTTCAATTTAAATCCTTCCGTATAAAACGAGAGGCAATAATTTAAATTTAAAATTAGCACGACTTTTTTGGACTTTTTTAAACATTAAATTAACTTGCAACAAACGCAGTACTCAAAGCAAATATTTCATGTGTAAAAATATATTCATAGAACACATAGAAATAATGTTCATAGCATGTAGATATGTATAATATATTAAAATAGAAAATTATATATTATTTATATTAATAAAATATAATTGTATTGTTACTGTATAAATTTGCTGCATATATTTTATATATATCATAAAGGGCAATGTATTATCATTAATATATTGGTGCACGTTAATAATTCATAACTCGAACAATTACGCTTTAATCAGACGTTATGCATCAAGACAAACAGAAAATTAATTAACGGTTAAATTCGATTATATCGCAAAATACATTAAATAAATCTAATTACTATGAACAAGAAGATACGATAGCTCGGTTAGACTATTTGCATCGTAAAATTGACCGGGATTATAATCAAACGCACCATAAATCCTATCATACGTCGATATCGGTGTCGTAGACTAAAGCATAAAATTATTATACCTACATTCTCGCGGAGCCATTGTCATAAACACAGTCTCAGAAATTAAAAAAGAAAACACAAAAGGAATTGATATTTACAATTCATTAAATCAACTAAGGTAAATCAATTATGGAGTTTAACAATAGCTAAATAACAGATATATATTCATATCATATATTATCATATATTAAAAAATTATTAAAATTCAACCTAAAAAATCTTTGTTACGAGATAGTTTAAATTATATATCATTTCTTTGTTAATATTCATGTTTTAATATTTAATAAATGCGTGCATTTTTTAAATTTAAATTTCACTAGCATGAAACGGAAAGATAGTGTAGGCAGCATGAAAACGGATGTAACACGCGTTCCACGCATAATGCATGCGTTCCAGTAACAAGGAGCATTCGCAATTAGAGGTGAATAATTAAAGAGTCGTTAGTCTCGCCAAGTATAACTCAAATCGCGGGGGGAGCGGAAATGAAGTCCAGAATTTTCAAGGCTAGTCGAGGTAGCTGACTTATGGAAGCGATCGATTGTTTTCTTTTGCGTTCCACATCAAAGTATATAAATAATTGTGTGATAAACACGGTATGCATAATTATATATCAATAGAAATATACAAGCAGTCGCGATTAATAAAGGTTAAAGATCTCCATAATCGAATACAGTCATTAATTAACATGTTATGTAAGATTTAATGATTAATTAGAGAAAATTTTCCAACAGTTTTAGAGAGTTTTTCCTATTGAATAAAAATAAAAATTCATTTAAATCTTCAAATTTTTTTAAAATAATTTCAAATCTTAGAATGTGAGGTATATAAGCGACAATAATTAATTTTTTATGCTAATTTTCGTGTTAATAATAATCCGAGTACGAAGCTCTACTCTGCGCTAAAAATCATAACGTAATTAGGAAACGCAGCTATTCTTTGATGTTGCATCATATGCATCACATGCAAGATATAACTCAAATATTTGTGAATAAAATATTTTGTAAAATATACATATCAAAAGCAAAAAGCTCGTTGCCGAGAGAATAATGCAAAAATACTATTTGCCACTGTTCATTACGATGAAAAATGTCGCGTGATATAAAGTGTGTAACTCACAAACATATTTTATAATATGTAACATAATAATTAATTACTGGAGATGTATACCGGTCTGTGATATTGCAAATTTATGTCATCGTTGTACATAGAATCTTTATTGTAATTCTCTACAGATTGAAATTGAGCTGGATACTTTTCTATCAACGGAATCGAAGTGACATGCGATAGAAATGGATTAAGCAAACGAAGAAACGACGACGTCATACCGATATAATGAATAACTTTAATTACAACAGGCATATATGTATATAGACATATCCATCTTCGATGTATAAAAATAGTTTTCTTCAAATTAACATAATGATCATTCTATCGCCGACATACATTTTTCATATGTTCATTTATTACAAGTAACGAGTACACAAACTCTTTTTTTCTATTTGTAGAGTTTGATTCGTCACATTACTCAAAGATATAATTTGACCAAAAAATGATAATACTTTCCGTTTTGTTAGCAATTTTATGCATGATAAGAACAAATCTAATAATATACCTGTTCAGGTATTATTCTTTTAAAGATCTATCCATAAAATAAAAGTGGAAAAACGATAATATTTTCAGCAACATATCAGACAAATGTCTTGCACGAATGTTCGTCAGTAACTAATCACAGAAAAAAAAGTTATGTTAAAACAACTAAAAACTTTACTAATTTGCAATCTACAGCTATAATATACGAATAGTTAGTTTTCTGTGTTAAAGTAGCAAAGTTATACAGTTGAATAAAATTAGTGGTTATAGATAATCATATTTGTTGTAATATAGCACAGCAAAATAATTTGTTAATACAACAAAGTATATAACTTTCTACGAAAATCAATCCAATTATATACAATAGATCAAAATTTAAATTTTACAAAATATGTTAGCTAAAATAGTACTTTTATTGATGTAATGAAAAAAAACTTGTAATATTAACAATTTTCATTGTAGAAGAATTAGTTGAATTAGCATACGGACAGATTGTTAACAGATACAATTTTTTTGTTGAACCATTAAATCCTCAGATGCTGAAGCGCAGCAAACTCTAGTTTTGCTAAGCTACTTAATCAATTTTTTCCATGATACAGTTAGAACAGGTACAACATATACCAATTTATTTAAATCTATAAGAAACTTTTTGAAAAATATCATCTAATAAATCAAATATCTAAATTTATCTGTCCGTAACAAAATGTTTGACTTGAGATAAATAACTTGTTAATATTTCTTATCTCTAGTCTCAACTTTGCTATCTACAAGTGACGTCAATTTAGATGAGTTTTATTATCATAGATAACACACACAAGAAAATCTTAGCAAGTCCTAACATAGATTTGATCAGTATGATACGCTACAAGGACGACCTAACTTAATTATCCACGGATGCAATCGAAAGAGAGAGGAGAGAGAGAGAGAGAGAGAGAGAACGATAGATTTAAGATACGTACCTTAGGAACCGGCTAGACTATCCGAAACGCTTCTTATGAGGCAAATATCTGCTCACGAAACGATCCTCTTCGTATCTTCAATAATTATATCTTATTAAACGACAGATGCTAAGTTGGATTATCAGCGAAAACTTCGACCTTCCACATACGCAGAGAATATGCGCAGGAAAGCGAGAGATCTCCAAGATTTCCAGCAACCGTCTAGATCTGCAACAGAAATGAAAGTTCCGATTAGGTACGGACAAATCATTTGAAAGTTTAGAGTTTAGAGTATGGGAAACTTCGATCGCCAAATATCGTTGTGCAAGTTTGTAGCGTACAAACGTCACATCGCAACAGTCTCCCGAGAGACAGTTAGGTATGAGATATGGCTTGTGTTAGATATAAAATATTGTTAATATAATACGGACAATTTTAAATAACACTGAAGCAGCTTTAAGCGATCTAATCTAATATCAAAGAAGTTGTGTAATGATTAAATAAATTAGAGAAATCTCTCACATGCGAGGAATGGTAATAATCCGAGCTCATTCTGGATTATCTTACCACCATTGACAATCTCTATCGCGAAAGTTTACAACGTGATTCGCCCTAGTTTCACGTATTCGAATATTAATATGGACAAACGAGCACCCGGGTTCACGCGGAGCGTGAATTCGCTCTCCGTTCTAATTCCAAGCTTAATCCAATCTGCATGCAATTGTCAACGAGAGTATGCCACTGTGGAAGCACTTGATTTTAATTAAATCCAATGCAGATTAAATCTACGCCGTAAACGTGCCGCGGTAGGGACAGATTAGAAACTCCTGCACCTTATTCCCGCAGATTAATAACGATCGGTTGATATGCATTCGCTCTTGTGAAACGCTGTTTCCTCTATCATACGCTATAAGATCGATTATCCGATCGAAATGATTGGATTAATTCTAGTGCAATATTCATGTCACCCGATTGTGCTGCTGTTTATGTAAGTTTAAAAAACAGTCACTGATCATCGAAAATTTAATATATATTGGGTTGTCCGGAAAGTTCGTGCCGATGTTGAAGGAAAATTGAAAATTTAAATTTTAGTATACATTTATTAAATTATATAGGTTAGTCGGCACGAACTTTCCGGACAACTCAATATATATGCCATGTATAATATTATTTGAGAGCATCCGCGAGCTTAATTATTTAATTTATATAATTTAATATTTCATAATGTGTTTCATTGTATCCAATGAAATCCAGAAATATCCAAAATTATTTTTAAATCATTAATATTTGTTACACATTCTATATTTTGATCTGCTTAAACAAAATAATAAGTGTTATTTCATTAAATTGAATCTGCAATTGCGAGATGAAAATAAGTATCAATTAAATAAAGTTTCATATTTTAATATATAATTCCATTTTTATTCGACACGGATGTATTTTTAATGTTTCTATTAAAGCAACGACGGATTTTTAAATAGATGGAGAAAAATAAATTTTCTTGTTTTTCTTTATTAAATATATGCATATAACATAATACAATTTAAAAACTGGATATTAAAATTATTACATCGGATTAAACGAATTTCTTTCAGGAAAGTTATTTTGGTTGTGACTAAAAATAGCATAACGTTTAAAAACTGAAGCATCGCACACAAACAGCACTACAATGTACCTACGAAAAACCATATCTCATTTGACTCTAACATCGCGGCACAATTTCTTGTTAATTACCGCCGTATCACGTTTTTGTAATTACGTCGCTACGCCCGCTGCGTGTTTAAGAATTCCATCTAATTTGAGCAATGCGCGAGAGACCTGCGATTCGTACAGTACTATATAAGTTGTGACATGTTTTTACTCGAACGTGAAAAGATCCACTAGTTAAAGATCCATGACGGCTAAAACGAATCAAGTTATAAGCTCTTCCATGCGCGGTGTTCAACTCTGAACAGTAATGAAACTTTGAACAATTGAAACGTCTTAAGAAAGACTTGACGCTGACATTCTCCAAATAGAGAACATTGCGTCGGTCGATACTTGTCTCTTTGTAAGATCGTGACCACGTTTGACATAGCGGACATTGTATTAAATGGTCAAGCTGCACGGATTTGTTTGGATGATTAATTATCGGCCCACAAATTGCGAGGCAGCTTGCTAATTTGCCATTACTTCATAAACCGCTTAAGCGTATTAAAAATATAAATTGCAGAGGAAAAAATATAGGAGAAAATTGTCACGAGTATAGGGAACATTTAAAAAAAAAACAAACAATTTTAGAACAGTATTGATCGTACATTAATAATAAATTATTATTCATTTATTTTTCACTCGCGCATTTTCTTTCGTCGCGTGATTGAAAGAGATGAATTCGGTATCGGAAGAACTATAATCGAGCGAATAAAGGATATCCTCATTTTCTTTTGAAAAACAACCATTGCTAAGATGCCGAGTATCATTATCGTTTCTTCTGCTGGAACCAGCTTCTAATGGTTGAAACTATAAGGAGTTAATAGTATTAGCGTGGCAGACGAGCGAGCTCCGAGAAACAATTAAGCTAAAAGGCACGTTGATTCTTTCAGCGAGACGAGTAGATTACCCGCTTAGTCTGACAGCGACGTTATACGTAATATTCATATACGTAGTCCAATTAAAATTTTCATAGACAGCTTCGCTACCGAACCAAGCCGGTGTAACAATATAATGTGCGAGACTCATTCATTTTCACAATCTACATTTGTATCACATAAAATTGTTTTTTTCCCTTTTTGTCGAGTGTTGTACTAATAAATGACTCGTTGAGTGACTCCACTTTTTTCGTTAAACAGAAACATATTCGTCGTGCGTATATACGCATCTTTCAGGTATAATTTAAAATATAGAAAAAGTTATTAATATTATTAGAATATTTTTAATTTCATTAGAAAATTATATTTTTTTTTTAAATTATCAATGTGGAAAAAGAAAATTTTAATAACCATTAAAATTCCAATCAAAACCTCTTGTGATTTGTAATGAAAAATAATAATTGAATAACAGTATTTTTGTCACACGTTGTAATTTTTTGAAGAGTGCGTAATTTATTTTTTACAGCCATGGAAATTAATATAAACTTTATTTTTACTATCATATTTTTATTATCTTTTTTCGTTCTAATATAAAATCGGTGATCCTCATGATTCACACGCACGGAACTTGAAGTTGAAATTGATGCAAGAGAGAAACTTAAGCGTTTTAAATGCTATATTCTCACAGTGAGCGTAACGGTGCATCCGCAAAAATAGCAGAAGCGAACCTTCGAATAGCGATAACGACTACCGGATGAGGAAGTTCCTGCTCGGACGTTAATGACCAGCGGAATATCTTTTTCGCAGCAACTATCGCCCACACGGCATGACTCCCTGATGATTTACAACGCTTGGAATTAAGTAAGCTCGTCAACACGTTACGCTATGTCCAATTACAAAGTTCGAGCACTGTTTAGAAAACTTTACGAAAAATTCACGATCGTTACAAAATAAAGCAAAATAAAAAAATGATTAATTTACGAAATCTTTTTATGAAAAAAATAACCGCTCAGTTACAGTTAAGCACTGTTATGTTTATATTTTTATATCGCACGTTATTTAAATTTGCCGGAAAAATTGATATGTCACGTGACGTTAACCAAATGAGAATTACTATTAAAGTATGAAATCAATAATTTTCATTAAAGAAATAGATATGCTAAAAATGAATATTCTTAATCGATAACAATTTCACTAGCAATATTGCAATAATCTTCTTGTATCAATCAATTGTGCCCGGAAAGGAAGATTTAGCGCGGCTTATTCAGTTAATATACGATTGGATCTAAAGTTCCGGCTCCTGCATGTTGTGATGCATGATTAATTTAATTTATCCGTCCGCTCCAACCGGTGCGTTATTAGCCCGATTGCTCTTCCGACGAAGCGCGATGTAGCGTTCCGTCTCTCACACCCGCTATCGCGCGCAGCAACACCAGCATTATTAATTCGAACGTTATTAAATTTTCGATAACCCCTGCCGATGCTACGTGTCTTGTAAGCAAGATGCCGAGCAAGCTATCCGATCAAGCGCGCGCGCAAGCGCAAACGACCTTGTTACTCGACTGACATTGCGTTACGTGCGAAACTTTTCGATCTTTCCGTGTGCCATTGTCGATATCGAGATTAAACAGTGTATGTGTGTGTGTGTGTGTGTGTGTGTGTGTGTGTGTGTGTGTGTGTGTGTGTGTGTGTGTGTGTGTGTGTGTGTGTGTGCGTGCGCGCGTGCGTGTGCGTGTGTGTGCGTGTGTGTGTGTGTGTGTGTGTGTGTGTGCGTGTGCGCGTGTGTGTGCGCGTGCGTGCGCGTGTGCGTGTGTGTGCGTGTGTGTGCGTGTGTGTGTATTTGTGTGCCGCATCGAGAAATTCATCGTTCATAGCAATATTGCAACTAAGCGTCATACTTTTTCTGCACAGTTATATCGTAATCCAAAATTGAAAAAGATTCCTTAAACAGCTACTGTAACGTACTAAATCTGCTAAACCTTATTCTGTAACTCATAACGATACTATCATTAAGAATTACAAAATAGGAAAGTCCTAGTCTCACATTATTTTCCACAGAACTTTTTATTGAAATGAGAGACATACGTTCTACATTTATAACGAATCACGCACAGAAAGAACAGTTTTACTCAAGTGCCTAAAAATTTAACTAGATACAGATGAAAAATAATTATGTAGGATGTTATCAAGCTAGTAGGATATGTTCAAGCTAATTGCTAGAATATAAAAATGTTTCGCAGCTTATTATATGTCTAAGTTTCTACATAATTATTTTAATAGTTCAAGAAAATTTCAGATCTGTAGCTCATAATTAAATTTTTAGATATTTCATTAGAAAAATCATCTTTTTGTGTCTGCATTAATAAAAAGTTTAGATTCTTAAATAAGAATTACGACGAGAATCTCTTATATGTAGAGAGAGAGAGAGAGAGAGAGAGAGAGAGAGAGAGAACCGCTTCACGCGACTTCTGAAATCAAACAGTATATGAAATAAGTATACATATACGCATCCATCGTATCACCGAATACATCGCAACAGTACACCTAGTCCAAGCGTTTTTCCGCTTGGGAAACAGGGGTGACCGATTCCATTGATTAACGACATGCGTTTCGTAATGAGAATTCTCAGCGTAGCTACGGCTCGTTGCGCCAAATTGAAACTCCGTTGCTTGATTTATCGTCGCCGGGAGGACGCGTTCTCGCGCGGACGGAAAATTAATTGCGACTTGCAGGTTACGCGTTAGAAAACCGTCGGAAAAGCGAGAACGTGGGAGCGGGAACGGGAACGGGAACAGGAACGAGAAACGGGATAAAGAAAAATTCGCGCGTCTCGCGGGCGAGAGGCGTCACTCCCTCGAAGAAAAACTACATGCGTCGCTTACACGGGCCGTATACGGGGGGAAGCTCTCGCAGTCGTGAAAAAGCGAGGATAAGATAAGGACGCGCGTGCTGCCGCGGCGAGACCAGAGAGGATGAAGAACGAGGAGGAGTTCCGGTCGTTGGAAGACGAATAAGGTACACCTAATCTATCTGTGTTCTCGCGTAATGGGTAGAGATGCTATTTCCCCGGAATATCTTCATGACGGGTATACGCGCGATATACCGTTGCTTTCCACGTGGCGAATCTGAAATATCTCAAAGAGGAAAAATATCGTGCCCTCCGGCAGGTCGGTAAAAAACGGCGACTCGTCAAACGTTACGAATTTCTGATTTCACCTCAGATGTCGACTAGCGATTTGTCGCGGTTGATAGCCCTCACGAGAGTAATACCGCGTTTTCTCGAGAGAGCCAGGTGGAATAAAGCGATACATATAAACGGACAGAGATGAATGGCGAATAAGCGAGAACGACTGGGATAAAACCGTCTTTCACGCGAGAGTAAAAATATTTAAGTCGAGCGAAGGTCGAAGCGCTAGAAATTTCAGTTGGTCGACGTCGCCGAGACATTTCACGGCGGACTCATAAAGTTTTAATCGGAATCGCGTGCGAAACCACGCTGCATCTCCGCCAGGTACGATTCTCACGTAGTTCAGTCATCGTCTGCAACCGTGTTGCATTGTATGTACGAGTACATCGCACCGGTCGGAGAAAAAGCGGTAAAGGTAGTTTTCGTTCGTGTATTCCACCCCGTCACAAGGCAGATGGTGAACAGAGACGAGGGACAAATGGAGGCAACCTCGCCGGAATCTAAGCGAGCGGTATGCCACATTTTCATGGAATATCAAAATGAATAGTGGATGAGTTGGCACCGGCTGATAGAACGATAAAACCTCGGATATAAACGATATGAATGTTGCTTTATTCCACGAATTTACGTTAATAGTAAATTTCTCCTTCCCCCCTTTTTTACAAGAGTTTTATGTACCATTATAAATTTTCACCACGGAAACGAGAAACGGTAGTAGCGCGAGAAAATTGCTGCCTGCTCACTCCGGACAAAGCTATTGCATTTCCTGTTTCTTTCTCGTCTTTCATGTCCTTCTTTTTGCTTTATCAGCCGATAATAAGTCACTTTGGAATTTAATTAATTTAACTTTTCTAGGAACCATTTAAATTCTCACCTCGAAGGGACTCTCGGACTACCCTTTTATTTTCATTCCTTTGCGATTCAGGAGAGCGATATACGCGTCACGTGCATCGCATATATCGTCAAACCGAATCCTGCACGTAAATCCTTCGTTATAACCGGAGAATTCGATTTTTCTAACTCCTTTGCAGAGAAACTTTGATGCTGATCCCATTCCTTATTCCGCTCCATCATGTCCTTCTTTGTCTAAGTTTTTTATCTGTTGTATGAGTTCGCGGGAAGAGTATATCGAGGCATCGATCACTCCTCTTGACGAATAGAAAATTTGCAAAGCATGAGGAGCGTACGAGCGAGGAGCTCTCGAGAATGATAAGTTGAACGAAACAAATACGAAGTGTACATCGCTACCGCCATCGTACACAAGACAGAAGAGGTCGGCGCCATATATCCTGAGTAGATGAAAACTAAAAATTGCACGAAAGCGAGCCATTCCTGACACTTCCGGACTCGTGCAACTGCTCGCGATACATCTGTTAGCGAAAGCGTCATAATTTACCTCACGTATAGATGTAGGTATATATGTACATACATATACATACATATACATTCTATGCTGCGTGGCAAGTGTAGGTATCTCTTCGCCGAGAAGCACACGAAAGTAATTGCGACACTAATTAGTCCACAATATAAGAATATAATAAGAGATCCAAGTATTTCCCCCTCTGATTTTCATGTTTCATTTGCATTTTAATGTATTGAATAATTTTAATGCGTATGTTAATAATATGCTGTTTTTTCTAGACAAAAATAAGGGACATTTATTTTTTTATATCTGCCCTATCGCATTTTTAAGGGATAAAATACTTCTTAAAAAACAATCAGTTTCTTTTCTTTCGAAATGAAATTGTCGAAACTATGAGAAATGAAAAAAATAAAAAAAATGTTTTAAATAAAAATTAAATTGTTTGAAAAGTACTTGACAATAATAATTTTTAATACCCCTTAAAAAATTTGTTTAAATAAAAACATTTTTATTCATAAAAAGTACAATACAATTTTTAAAAAATTGTAATTATTAACTACTCTTAAAACTATTCAATATTTGTTTCTATCTTTTATGGCTTCGACGATATTCGCTTCGAAAGAAAAAAAATCGATATTAAAACCTTATCAAGATCGGAAGAGGACACTTGGGCCCATTCCCTTGTAAGTTTCATAACGTAATATGATTAAAAGTTATAAATATTACTTATTACGAGCAGTTACAATATTTTAGCATTTACAATATGTAACCTATTCGACGATAAAGAAATCAATGATAAAGAAATGAAATAAAGTGATTGCTCGATCATGATTGCTTGCTCTACTTGTTAATTAACGGCATTTTGTGGAGAATGCACGCCGCTGCATTCTCAATCGAATGCAAATAAATATTTAGTCGCGCCACAACAAGGGAAGTGTGACGTAATGTAGGAAATTCCTCTAAACTATCGTAACATGTCATGGCTTCTAATTGGTGCGCGTTTCGTGTTAACATCTGCTCCACAAGGTGGCGGGTACGAGACGACGGTGACGCTGACGCACAGGTAAAGGTGGATTAACTAATTAGAACAGTGTATATACGACGGACCCGACGATTAAGATGGCAGAGGCGACGGCTCCTGAACTTAAGGAGGATGTAATCGTCTTAGGACCGTAACGACCATCGAGACGAGCTCGCATTAATCTTGCGCCATGCCTGAAGCTGCTTGATATGCGGCCGAGGGAGCCAGCAGGACCCACTACTACCGTCTCCAACGATCCTAAACCGCTACCAACACGACAGAGTCTTAGCAGGCGCATCCTTCTAGAACGAGCCGTCCCTGCACATTCCTAGCGAGATTAAGCAACAACGTCTATGTATGTTCTCTAGTGTGACTCTGGAAATGTCGCATACTCTCTGCAATATACGAACGTAAAAAGTAAAAAATTAAATCATGGTAAAATTCATGAAATGTTGAGAGATAAACGCGTTTTGATAATGGAAAATATTTATGGATAAAGATAAAAATAAAATTTTCAGTAAATTAAACTTAAGATATAGATTAAGAAATAATATGTAATCTAATATAATATTAAATACTCGAGATAACTATCACGAAAAAAATTCACTCTTCTTGTTATACCTATATTATAACTTGTATTATATAATATACATAAATAAATAGTTTTTTTGTGAAACTTCGTGAAAAATTAAGTAACGAAAGTGCATTCCATTTTTTCTGCAAAATAGTTTTTTTAAGTATAAATATTTAAAGTTTAGCTAATTCTAAACATTGATTAAAAAGTCATTCGTCCATACGACGTGTGTGTGACGTGCGTGCAGTGATATTAGATATTGAACACTTTGAACACTGTCCAAACACTTCGGACGAATGACTTTTTAAATGTTTAGGATTGATCAAATTTTAAACATTTATACTTAAAAAACTACTTTGTGGAAAAAAATGGAATGCACTTTTATTACTTAATTTTTCACAAAGTTTCACGCTTTAATAATATTGTCCTCGAATTTCGGAACGCCCTGTATAATTATAAATACATTATAACTTATATAATATGATATACCTATATATAAATAATTTTTATATTATATTATAAATTATATAAGTAATATGTGTCGTATATTCCTGTTTAAATATTGAACTTTGTTTAAAAGCGTGGCAGTTTTTATGTCTGTGTCCTCAAAATAATTGGTATTGAACCACCTAATGGTCTAGCCAGCCAATTAAATGTATCCTTTTCTGTTCCGATAGGAAATGTTGCTTCGATAGGTAGCGAGATGTCTCTACACCGCGATCGAAACTATTAACTGCAACAATACAGTTCGCCCTTAGATCTCAGATGCCTTCAAGATGTCAGAAATGAAAGGGCTAGAAAACAGAAACTTGTTTAAGAAGCAAAACAGAATGCTCGAAAATGTAAAATGTAAATGTCACGTAAATGCGATGCTTATTACGCGACATTTTTCATTCATTCTTCTTACAAGAGTAGAGTCTCCCGCATTATAAACTTTGTCGCGTTCTGTGAGCAGGTTACTGTATAATAGGTACTTATACGACGTCGCGAAGCCGAGGACTCAACATAATCGTGATAAACCGGAACGTGTATGCGGAGTCGTTTCACTGTTCGCGATATCATCTCCAAATGTTCTGCGTATCTGTAATTATGGCAAATTATGTGTCGGCATTTCGAAAATTTGCAACGCGGTAAACTTTATACGTGCATGCGCGTTCAAATTCCTCGATTGCGACGTGATTATTGTTCCGAACGTTGCAACTTTATAAAATAAGTAAATATGAAGTACAAGTTGGTGTATAAGTTAATATACTCTAAGTTTTCG
>Ga0157364_1001951_pt1 | contig 18478 bp, 5 predicted proteins | sample AttsexASBM2_FD_111476 | JGI IMG/M metagenome (GOLD analysis project Ga0157364, IMG submission 111476) | Fungus gardens microbial communities from leaf cutter ant in Ribeirão Preto, State of São Paulo, Brazil - Atta sexdens ASBM2 | ecosystem: Host-associated > Fungi > Mycelium > Unclassified ...
AAAATATAAGAATATAATTTAAAACTCTCGGCTATGATTAGTCAGTTGCTCACTGTTCAAGGTTTAAGCCGATATTTATAAGATCTGTTACTTTCAACTGAATTTTAGCACGATTTATTTTTCCTCTTTTTCAACATAAATGAGTGATTTTCTTAATATTAATATTACTTTTTTCTTTTTTTTCTACATTGAAGGAAAAAACAAAAAAATCAAATTGCAAGAAGCAATTTTGTTAACAATAACAAGACCTACAGTCAGTTTCCACATTTAAGCTGTCTTAAATACAATAGTCTTAAAATAATATAAAACACAGAATCATAAATCACATAGCTGACAAGCAATTTATAATTTTGATATAGATTAGTAGAAATGGCTCAACTGAAATAAATCAAATATAAGTCCTTTTGGCTCGTAGCCCTTGTAATTTATATTTGATTAATAATTTTAGATGCTAATAAGCATTTTTATAAGAATATTAATTATTAAGAATATCAATTAATAATCTGATGTTAATAAATATCTTAAATCAGTAAATAATTTATTGCAAAAAAAGATTTCGGCACACAGCAGAATCAGCCATATGTATAAATTTCATAGAAACATTTAAATACTACGATGTGCTTCGAACAAAAAATAAAATATTTCTTATTTAATTAGATTTATTGTCATCGGTATCTATTTCCAATTTACTTATCAAAACGATTTTGTAATAAGATAACGGATTATACATATAAATACTGACTTTATACTCTTATATTGCTTTTGATAACGATTTAAAATTCATGAGGCACTGTGCAAGACAATCCGTTTATCGACACACAGCTTGGAAGAACATGTTGTTCAGCGTACGTGATATATTTGATAGTAAACTAATTGTACTCTCAATTACTCTATTTCTGCTGCGCGGCGCTTAGGAAGTGGTGGGGGATCGATTGGCCCATCGCGCGGTGCGTCATTTGTTTACGTCATCGGCGGCCTTGTTATTCGCGCGACATAAACAATACTGTGACCGTTTCACACACATTCCTCGAATCCTCGCAACTTACCGGACTTACAATCAGTCGCAGTTATTACAAGCGTTCCAAGCGTTCGGACGGATTCAACGACCCTCGTGCTTAAAGCTCGCGCCGGCTATTCGTTCAAGTTCACTTCAAGCAGATATTTCACGCGCATTTATTCGTCATAAAGAAACCAAGAAGTGCTCAGAAACGAGAGTTGTTTCGGTATTGTTTCTCTCCGATGCCTATGTTTAAGTTTATTCCCGAGCTTTCCGTCGATAAGCGTAATTCGCCTCCGATACTTTCGAACCGCGAGCACGGATTAATGCGCGATTTGCTCGAATCGAGGGGCTTAAGTAACGGAAAGCCATAATACGTCGGTTGTTTAATAGCGCATACTTTAGCGGGATTTATGTGTTGAAAATATATTGCGCATTATTGGTCTGTTATTTGTGGCCGAATTAGTTATTTATCGTACCGAAAATAAACTAGAAAGATATACGCATATAGTATATTTATTTCGTTTTAAGTAAAAATTTTGAAGAATTTCGAACAACGTGAACAAATTTAAGGATAGAATGTCACTTGTGTAGATTCGTTTCACCAGGCTGCGTTTGGAAACTTCATCCGAATGTCTGAGTGTATCACTTTATCATGTTTTATATCTAATAAAGGTAGAATGTGCCCGTTTCATAGTCAGAATTTACATTTAAGGTTTATTTAAATTGATCTTTAAATATTCCATGAATTATTAATTTTGTCGATTACAGAGAATCTAAAGATAAACTTAAGGAAGTCTTGAATTTAAAGTCTTATGGGCCTTTTATAATAAGTCATATAATTAGTCATAAATTAGAAATCAAAAGTTAAAAATTGACCAATCACAGTCAATTTTCTGACTTAATTTATAACTAATGGCTTATTGTAGAAAATCCATAATTGTGAATACTGGCAATGGACACTCAGATAAAAAATTTTCAAACGCAGCCAAAATGGAAAGTTCGTGGAAATTGAGTTGTTTCGTAACGGAAAACGCGTAACGCCTCTGATTGGTTACGCGTAGTATATGACGTTGCCGGCAAGGTCAGCAAGATTCGTACTTTCTCGATCATTCACGCAGCGTCGCGGACACGGATTGATCGAGTCGAGCGGAGCGTCGTAACGTGTTTAATTGGTGAGTAATTTGTCGGAATTAGTCCCGACATTTCAATATTTGTTAACTGAGTGGTATAAATACGGCATTAATACACCGGGACGATATATCGTGGCGGTATTCGGTGAGATTTGTCCAACGGCAATTCGTCGACCGATCGATTCGATAATCACCTTTCAGTTGCACTCTACGGATATTTGCCCCTATAGCATTTTGTCTAGCATTTATTCATATCTACATATTATTCTCGATACGATAATCTCGACGCTAAAGCGCAACAGCATGCATGCTGTGTCGTAAAATAATTCGGAAGGAACGAAACAATTATCCGATCGTCAATTTCCATCCAAATGATCGTCAATTAAACGTCGAATCAACGTTTAATTGATGGCGAATTCATTGATATTACGTCGTATTCGTTGACTCGACATCAATTTGATAAATCATTTCTCGCTGGATGTGGGAAGGAAACGCAGTGTCGCCGGAGCGTCTGAAATTGACGACGCGATTCACATAGATCGGCCATCTTGTCATCATTTGCGGAACGGGAAACGCCACAAGTTTTGGCTCCTGCAGTTTTGCACACGAAACGCAGAAACCTTGCCGCACGATAAGGAACAAATGCTGGTCGCGGTAATTGATGAACTTGTAGTTTTTGATAAGAAAAAACAACATTCGAGTGAATCGCTTTTTTGTACATTCCCGCGTCTTCGCGTTGTTTCTCCGTCACGAGGAGGTGTGTTTCGTGTGTTAAGTGTGTTTCATGCGTGATTAACGTTAATGTCACAAGAGATTTTTTATTCCTGCATTAGATTAGAACAGAATTTTTTTTCTCGTTTTCGCTAAATATCAAACATATCTATTTCACAAGTTTCAAAAGTGTATACTAGCTCAGCTACAGAAAACTGACAGTGTCGCATGATCATGTTCTGTAATTAACGCGCGTGAAATAATTAAGTAATTAATCATAAATTTTAATTTTTTAGTAATTAACTGTGTTTTCGCGAGTGTTGTACCCAATGCGACGAGGAAATCCGAGAGGAGGAGGAGGCCTGGGGGGGCTTCTGGCGACAGCGGAGCAACCCTGCAGTAAGTAATATTTATTTGTTTATTTATTATATTATTTATAAAATTGATGATTCATTTTCGCAACAATTACTGACTCATTTTCTGTATGGTACTTCATTGATCTTTAAAACTTTTAGAATGAAAATGTCACTCCGAGTCTGAAGAGTGAAATCTGACTCCTAAAGATTGAAAATCGAACCACTTTTTCAAGAAGCTCAATTTTCACTCTTTAAAGTGAGATCTCAATTTCAAAGAATTTAGAGAGTGTGTAACAGCTGTTTTGAAACAAATTAAGGAAAATAGTTGATCGAATATTTATAGAAATTTTATATATTCCAAGGAAAAGATGCACAATTTTTCAAGAAAAATTATAAAATCATTAAGTACCTACTTGTAGTATCAAAAGTTCTTTTTGATAATTTAAGAAACATATTTATATACGTTTTTTATGCTCAAAGAAAATACATTTTTTGATAAAAGTTAATTATCAAGTATCTACTTATAATATTAAATATCTATTTAAAAAATAAAAATTCTAAGCGTCAGTAATGTTTAATTTTAATTTTTAGAATGCTATTGTAATCTGAATGTGTTTGTAATTTACAGGTCAACGTTTCAACAACTCCGCTGTTGCGCATCAGATCTGTGAGTTTTTAAACTTTTTTATTTTAAATTGAGACAGTGGATTTATGTAAAAATCTGTGTTAGATATATTTAATATTTTATTATACATAATATATATAATACTTTTTTTACAATACTTTTTTAAACGTAATAATATAACATATCATGTATTTTATATTATACATATTATGTTATATATTTATAATATTATGTTATATTATTAGGTTTAAAAAAATATTATAATTATTAATATAAATTAAACAGCATAAAAGAGAGAATATTATATATATTATATAGTTAATAACATAGATCTATTGTCACAAATGGATGAGCTAGGGCAGATTAGCATTAACATTTAATCCTGTAACATACAACTATCAATCTATTGTGCATGCAAGAATGCACATATTTGACTCTCGTGAAACTTATTATTATCGATATATCTTTTGATCAATCAGTTTGTTACTCGTTAGAAATAATTAAAGTTTTGAATTTATTAATTTGATTTGGATTAATAAATTATTACTTACAAAAAAATAGAAGAATAAGAAAAATAAATTAATTAAAATCATGACAAAATATATTGATATTTCTTAAAAATAAAAGTTCTATTTATGTATTTTTAATTCGTATGCTATTCATATCTGGGATCAACAACGAAAATCAAAAGATATTTATAAATCTTTTTGTTTATATTTATATCAAATAAATATATAAATTATTATTTTTTGTATATATATCATAAAATATTGTAATTTTAATTTAATTTAATTTTTAATATTTCTTTATTTCTCTCTCTTCTGTTTCTATTCAAAATATCTATTTAACAGAATTTGAGGCATTTGATTTTCTTTTTCTAGACTTAAGTATTAGACAAAATATTAGATAATAAAGAAATATATTCAAAGAGATCTTTACATATACATCCTAAATATATATCCTCTCTATTTCTGCCTAAAAGTACAGAATATTTTATCTTACATATTCCAATTAATTTATTCAATTAGGAATGCGTTAATAATTATGAAGTATTATTATTAAAATGTGCTAATTTTATGCTGATTTTCTATAGCTTATCCATTTTTAAATAATTTTTTATATGTATATCAAGTATCACTTGATTTAAAATAAAATGATATGAGATTCAAATTAAAATTTCATTGTCAGAACAAAAGAGAATATTTTTATATAAATTATATTAATCAATTACATGTCAAGTATATTAAAATATTTAAATAACAAAAGAAAAATGTTTAATGTATTAAAATTAATTTTCTGAAATAGTACATTAACAACATAATAGCGGGATATTTATAATTATAATATTAAAATTTCATAAAGATGTGTGTTAAGAACATTGAAAATTCATGCTGGTAGTAATATAATTGCTAAAGGTTCATTAATTGTTTTGGATCTCACATTATTAATTATTAATGGTATCGTCAACTATGATATTTGATGATATTATATTGTATTTTGGATAGATGGCAAATATTTATCCAAATTTTGTTTTGTTATGAACCTGCTTGAAATTAACATTTTTATTATGTTGTCATATAGCTTCATACATTATATAAATTATTGTCAAATAATTTATTAAATATTAATGTTATTTTTTAATGAATAGAAATTTTCCAATTTATTTTGAAGTATAAAATCGTAATAATATGTAAATGAAAGGGAAAATAACAGATAGAGTGTGAAGTTTAACGATTACATTCATTACAACAGAAATTTAAATTATTTAATATGTATGTTAAAGGATCTTCTGTTTTTGTAATGCACTAATGGAAACTACATAAGAGGACTATAATTTCACTTAAACGATTTCTGTACAAACAAAGTAGAACAATAAAATACGCACCTAAATTAGTTCTAAATATTGGTGAATAAATCATAACTAAACGGTTGTTGCCATAATGATATAAAAGTAATTTAATTTGTTAATTTATTAAACAATTTCATTCGAATTTATTTATACATAATAAAAACATATATATTAAATATTTAAAATTGTTAATAATACTATTATTGGTATTATCGATTAGTTTTCATCTGCAAGTTGTGTGTTATGCTACTTACGTCATTGCATTCAATTTCAATGCATTGAAAAGAATATTCGATTATATCCAAGGGATCTATATATGGAAACATTTTAACTAGAGCTACGATCTACTGATTACTCGTACTCATATCTCTACCACCACGTTATTGTGGATGCTTTGGTTTTGTAATTAGCGAGACTCACTGTAATCCCAAGCCCAGTAATCGCCAGCACCCGCCGTGGGCAGCACCGTACTCCATGTCTCTATGTGAGAACAGAAAAAAAGAAAGAACGAAAGTAAAGAACTGAACCATGCGTCAATTATTTGTGAAAAGATCCCTATGCATTTTTCAGAAAAAAAATGAAAAGAAACCATTGGAGCGCAGCTCGGTAATTTAAATGCTGAAAAAAACTTTCACGCGATTGCAATTTTTAAAAAATAAAATTGCCTTCCTAGTGGCAGCTTCACGCTGCGCGAATATCGAGTGTTAAACAACGAAGTTTCTTCGTACGAAATGCCGTGTAAAGTTCAAAATCACTTTGTCCAGATAACGATTCGCCGCGAACATAAACTCTTGATTATCCTGTTTAAAATAGATAATGCGAAACGAGTGGTTTATCGTACTTTGTTTTTACTCGTATATTCATTCAATATCTAATCTCTCGATTTTTTATTTTTTTATTTTCTAAGGAAAATTGAAACAGAGTTATTTCAAATATTATTCAGTATTACGACTTACTTTAAGCAGTATTAAGTATAGGCTTGCTGTGCAATGTAATGCAGTATATCAACCGTCAAATTTCTTTTCTTCTTCTTATGTACACACATATTCTTTCCTTTTTCTCATTGTCAGCAATGGTAATATTCAATTTTCTACGATATTTATTAAGAAATCCCGGTAGACTGATTATTTTTACCCTAATAAATTCTGAACTTCCTTTTTCTTTGTGTTTCAACCCTCATTTCTAGCTTCGCTATTTTATCTTGCGCGTCTGTAACACTCTCATCCCTTTCTACACCCCTCCCATTTCCTTCTTCCTTTTTCCTCTATTCGTTTCAACATGGTCATTAAGGCTGGAAATTACATTATATCGCGTATAACGACTGTGCCTGTCAGACACGACAAGGACAATCGCGCCTGCAAAAAGCTGTTAAGAGAGGAATTAAAATGAAATTGTCCTGGTTCCTTTGCGAAGAGTCGTCTTTGAAGTTTCGCGTTCTTCTGGACGATGTCTCAGTAGCGACAAAAGACTCGGCCGTGAGTTCGCAAAGATTCGCAATTATCAGTGAAATAAAGCTTTGAATAAACATTCCATGCTGCAATTTTCGATAAAGAAAGATTGTTTATTCGCGGTATGAAAAGAGACTCTTTTTCTATAGTAAACTTTCAACTCAATATTGTGAACTGCATAACTAATTTTTATTTAGTACATTTACTTATTGCATCAAGAGTAATGAAAGGAAAAAATCGAATATAATTTGAATATTATAATTAATATTATAATTAAAAACAGTTTTATATAATGTACTTTTATACTTTCTTTTATTGTTAGAAAGAATAATAATACATGATAAAATTAGACTATATAATTAATTAATTTTTTTAAATTGAACGATAATTTGCATATTTGTTATGCGAGACCACATGAATTTATCGTTAACATGATTTACAATAACTTACATCATAAATATACATATCTTAAAATCATATATCATATCCTACATCTGTCACGCGCAGTAATGGAAAATCTGCTAGTAGTAGTAAAATTACCACTAATGTATAGTTGGAAATAACGTTTTGTGAACCACAGGAAAACTCGAGAAAATACAAAATTTTATCGCAGAAAGTAAATCGCAATTAAAGTAGATCCGGTATGTTGCTTATCTACGGAAAATATAATCTCGCTTTTCGCTACTAAATCTGTCGAGTGTAGCTTTCTAAATTTTATAAGAAGAAAAATCCTGAGGACGCATTTTGTAAATTACAATAATACATTTCTCTTTTTATTGTAAATAATGTTTGATGATATTAGAAAGTGTAGAAGGATTTAAGAAATTGTAATATTTATAACTGATTGAAATTAATATTTGCTGTAATATAAAACACAGAATTATAATTTATTGTAAAAAATATTATGAGAATCCATTCCAAAATGAATCCTTTCGATTCAAATTTCGGTTCGAATTTCAATACGTTTCTACAATACGGACGCTTAAAAATCCGTAAATGAATATTGATCTTATATTCTTCTTTTACAACGATTGAGCTTTCTTTTAGCTATCGAATGACAAGAACAAATGCATAAATTTTTGCATACCTATTTTGCCTTTCACATTCGCGATTCAAATCCCTTCCGCTATAACGAGTCCTTGTACGCGCACCTCATTAACGAGGAAGAAGTCTGATTGTAATTATCGGTGAAATGTCTTGGAACGACCCCGACTTTGCTCGGTTTCTCTAATTGCCAATGGCTTACGAGAAGGAAAAATCATTCTGGAACACCATCTCGCTTCTGCAGCTGTCGACAATTACGCCTCATTAGGCGACGCGCGTTCTCGCGAATATACGCGTAGGAGTTAACGAGAAATGCACATCCAACGTATAGTTGCGTCCAAGCGTTTTATCATTAAAAGTAACGATCGATCGAGCGGAATATGAGAAAGAGGATAAAAACGGCAACACCCAAAGCATACCGCGTAATACGTTTGCTACGTGACAGAATGTAAAATGTAGAGAAATGATGAATATTTGAAGAAAATATCTTCCGTTTTTACCGAACTTTGAGTGAGCGATTGATATTTAATTGAATGGACGCGATCTATTAATAAATTATCGATCACAAAAAAAAAATCGAAGGACACGAAAGTTGAAAAAGTATTACGGATAGGTTATAAATAAATGAAACGTAGATTGCTTAAAAATAATATCGAAATCACACAAAATCAATTGTATGGATAAATATAAAATAAAATTGCAGTCTTGACGAAAAATGTGAAACGTCTTTAATAAATTGTAGTGCATTCCGACAATTTAAAATTGTTGTGGAAATAATTAAACTCTCAATTATAATTACGAAGACATTTTAAGTTTATTTATTTTATTAATAAATCATCTTGAATAATATTCTAAATCCTTTTAATCTGTAAATAGTAGCGTGTTCGATTCATCACGATTTATTTATTAGGTTCTGTGTATATTTTTGGTTAAAACTATGTACTCGTATTAAGTAGCTTGGAATGCGATTGTATATCTCTTCTTCTTCTTCTTCAAGTGTCATACGCTATCTTAGCGCGTAGGCGCCTCCCTCAGCCCTCTCATATATCTTTGCGCATACACTGATCATATATAACGTATATTGGGATCTACAGTTTAAACACCGATTCCAAACGGCAATTTTTGAAGGTTTCCTGGGCAAATATATTACTCGGTGGTTTGCCATTGCCTTTCGAGAGGAGCTACGGAGTATATGAAAATTTTTCGGTTCTGCCTGGGATCGAATCCAGGATCTCTAGTAGTATATCAGACCAGTGCGCTGTCTGCTACACCACTCGCGTTCTGTATATCTTTACTCAGTTAAATTATATGTAATGCACACAAACAATGAAAATGTTCTTGTTTCTACTTCATATCTTTATCAGCGATTTTGTTTTATTCTTATTATACTTATCGCGAGAATGATATAGAAAAATTTAATTTCTTTTTTTCTTGTTCAAACATTTTTGTAGATGTTCCTTTAATCATAAAAAGTTTGACTCGCAAATGAGTAAGAAAAGATAGTAATTTAATCCATATTTACTTAGTGTCATGATATTTTTAAAGTAATTATTTTTAAATGTAAGTTGATGTTAAATATATAAACATGGCAATTTACAGGATGATAAAGAAGTTTGGCTACAAAATTTTGTGTTTATCGGATCACTAATGTATATATATTTGCAAAAGAACAAATTCCGAATTTTTTTGTTAATAATATCTTAAATACGAAAAATATAATAATTAAAATATTATAAAGTCTCCCAATCAAATAAATAAATATCTTGAGATCTCTCATCAAGAGATGAAAATTTTTTGGTATTTAATATGATTCAACAGTAAGTAATATTAACACTTCAGAATTTGTTTTTAAATATACATTACTACAGTATTTTGACATCAAAACGATGATAAATAACATCAACTATAATAATTTGACAAAATTTGTCACAAAATTTTGTCACACAAACTTTTTTGTTACTCTGTATGTATATTGTATGATATCGTATTTAAAAAAAATTGAAAAAATTCAAATATAATATCAAAGTCCTTTCGGGAATAAAATATAATATAATATAAATATAAATATAATATTTAATAAAATATAATTGGTAATATATAGCTATTTTTTTAATTAGTTTAAAAATTCAGATTATTAAAAGTTTAGATTTACTAACCTTTCTCGCAATATGCGCCTTCATAATCGCCGGTGCGACACTCACAGATCGGTCCACTGTCTGTAGAAATGCAAATGCCTCCATGCTGACATGGATCGCGAGTTTCACAGGCATCTGTCGTATTCGCCATATTGCGTAAACTCTGTAACAGATATTAGATCATAAAGTTATAACAAATGATATCATTTAATATTTAGATATCAAAAGATATTAATAAAAACATTCGAATAATGATACGGAAAGCTTTTTCGTAATGAGATTCTTGGAATCATGAATAATAAAATTATAACTTTGAATTGGCAACTGTATAGTATAAATAAAAAATGTTTACATTGAACGGAATAAAAAAATATTCCATTTTAATTATATTTCCATTTCAGTTATATATTTGCTATGCATAATTAAAAAAAATTATTGTATGGAAAAAAGCTTTATGATATTATACAGATTATTAAATTAATAATTAAATTAACGCAAATACATATGAAAAAGTAAGAAAACAAGTAGTGTTACTGTGCATTATCTAATTAAAAACGTTACATTATATATTACAGGAAAACTGCATAAACTATAAATATTCTTTTATTATAGGCGGCTTATAAATGCAAATATTCTCAAATTATTCCTATTATTGCGTGCCACAATTTTCATATTATGCAGCAAACAGACTTTCTGACATAGATATATTAACTGTAGAAATATAACTTCTTAACATGAATTCAAGAAAGAGTCAATGTGTAAGTGATAAGAGTGAGAGAATAATATTTATTTATTTTTTACTTCACGCAGCACTCTACGATATTTCGACATTAGGTTGATGCAGCTATTTAAATATTTAATTCATTAGAATACATTTCGTTTTTATGACATTTAATATTTAACTAATGATGCGTCTTCTTTACTATTCATATAAAGTACGATAAACACATTTAAGTATATTTAAACTTTATTTTCATGACATTACATAAAATTTTTATTTAAGCAGCAATGTTGAAAAAAATCTCTTTCCGTCTCTAAAATAAATAATAGATGATACATTTGATATGTTTGCTTGTGCAATATCGCTTGTAATATTCATTGTGATATTACGCAACGACGAAAATTAAAGAGAAGGTAGAAAAATAACCTACTTTAGTTTGAAGAAGAGCTCGGCATTTTTTCAATTTACATTTATCTTTATCTCGCGACCTTATACGCGGTTCTTCGGGAGCAACGAATAATAAACGAACGCGGTACGCGCCGTCGCGGTAAACATCTTTTTTTACGATTCATTTATCTTGACAGTGCACTTTCAGCACTGCAACTCACTTTGCACCGTACACTGTCGCGTTTTAAGTCGCGCAAACGAGATTTTTTTCACTCCCAGGAGCCGGCCGCAACCGACTTTTATGGATGCTCTTTGCACTGAGAATAAGCAGAACGTTGATCTTATTCTTGAAGTTCTTTAACGTTGGTCCCAACTCGATTTGAGTCTGCAAAATTAGATGGAAGGAATTCGTCACGGATCATTTTGCTTCAATGTAGGCTAATTCTAAAAATGGACCATCCGAGAGTTATACCATATGTATACCTACGTATGTATATTAATTCGATATTCAAGATAGAATAACATAATTTTTATAATTAATTTCTAAATATTAATGAGTGAAAATGAACTAATATTCAACAGAAATGAGTGAAGAGGACCATACTCGGTCGGGACGAATCTTGGTACCTAATGTATTGTGTGGATTTTTTTTATTAACAAAATATTACACGTATTTTTTAATAAAATGGAAATTTATGAAAAAATTAGAGATATTTTTGTATTGCATTTAAAAGTAATACAAGTTTGACGATTTATAACTTGCCACCAGCCAAAACTAGGATTAAAAATTATTTCTATAAAAAATTATATGTTTATAAAAAATAAAGATAAAATGAGAAAATTTTTTATTCAAATTATAAAATTGCTGCATATTGATCTTATTGAACTTTTATACTATATTATTACTATATTATTACTATATTATAATATTCGTATACATGAATATGTAATACATAATATTCATTTGCGAAAAATATAAATTTTAATTCTAATCACTTTTTGTAAAGATTATACACCTATACACCTTCTTAACTTAAAATTTTTATTTGTTAAAAATTTAATACTATCTCTTATACATTTCATGGAAAAAAATGATCATATGGTGATAAAATATCTGTTTTTGCGAAAAATTTGTTGAATATTTGTTGAATTTGGAAGATTAAGAATCAAATAAAATCTTAATTTTTGCGAAAATAGCGTTGAATTTGCGTTGAATGAATTATCTTTGTGCAATCGAGCACCCGCAAATCCGATAAGACAACTATGGAAATTATGATTCTCATCTTTTGCGCACGATTCTAACTTCTATCGGTAAAGTTCGCGGTACGTACCTGTTTGGCCGGCAGATAAATATTTAAACTTCCAATTTCTCAAGAATATACCGTAATTTCTATCCAGAAAATCACTCGCGCGTTTGAGACTAAACTAACAACCAACGTGCAAGTTTGCTGTATTATTACTTACTTCTTCAAAAAAAATGTCGGCCTATAATTAGTCCAATTAATAGCAGGCTTTCTTCTTAGTTACTAATAAGTTATTAATGTCGTTCGTTCTCAGAACGTTTTCTTCGACATTTTTTTATGCTTGATCGTAAGGAATTTAGTCATTGGAGATGCGGATGCACATGTCAGGTCACGAGGTCAATCGCGCCACTGTGCTCTATTATTGCGGCCAGGTTGGATTTGAGAGTTGGCAAGTAGCCATCGCAGAATAGTAATCTTAGCGATGACGTGAAAGGAGACGATATGGGTTAATAACTCCGTTATGCATCAAATGTTATGCATTATAGTATATGTCAAATGGCAGCATAATGTATAAAGGAATTGAACTTTTTTCTTATTCAAACATTATTATCGAAGAATATGTATTGGCTCTAAATTCAGACTTTCTCATTTTTTTCGAACAGGTGGTGCATGGAATATGTTGCATGGTTAGTGCAGTTTTACATAAATGCACAATTCCATCTGAGTTAGTTTTTTAAGTTGGTTTTCTTTGTAAGCGTTTGTGATGCTGAGCACGTCCGCTTTTAATAGAAATTTAATTTCAAATTTAATTATAAGTAGTAGTAGATATAACGTTGAGAAAATAGAATATTTAATGAAAATTAATTAGTGATACTTTTTAATATTTCTTTCAAGTACTGCCAATTGAATTATCGCAGATAAAGTCAAGCATTGTAAAATTAGTCTAATACATATTTGTTTCTGGACTAAGATACAGAAGGATAAAAAGACTGAGACTAACGAGTATAGACTGTACGAATATGGCCAACTAACCAAGCCTGCTTAACGAGTCGACCGCATTAATCATATTGAGCCATGCGGCGCAGAGGATTGTTAACGAGATTTCCTGCGAGAAAAGCTAATTGACGTCTAGTCGCGGCAAATTGCATTTTCGATATGACCCCGGCTTAGCCGTTCCAGACCTCTTTCCATATTAAAATAACACGTTTATTATTTCGGGGCTCCGAAAACTAACCGGATACATTAACTATATAATACTAATTGATCGTTTGTTTTAATTAATTAAATGTACTTATTTTAATTTTTGCAATTAAGCATTGTTAGCTAATAAGATTAAGTATTATCAAAATTAGTGTTTTAGCTTGTAAAGATAAATTATATGATTTTGTGATTAGAGAGAAACAAATAATTTTATTCTCAAAGCAGATTTGAATAAATGTAGGTATTCGTAACAGAATAAAAGTTTTGTACGAACTTCTTTCTACATATTCATGAAAATTAAAAAAAAATTAATTAAAAGTTTAGATCTTCAGATAGTAATACTATTCGATAAAAGTTATTTTTTTCTCTTCGAAGTAGATTTTTTTCTCAAAGAATTTTTTCACGCTGAACACATTTTGCTACGCAAATTCTTATACCATCGGCATTATATGTTCAGCGCAAAAAAAAATCTTGAAAATGTCTATTATAATTCTTCGGAAAGAATTTGGTTATTGAATAACACATGATTTTCTAAATTCTACTGTTTTACAAATTAACCTTCCGCGTGATTATAATTACTTTTCTTTTCGAGATCAATTTACATAAATCAACTTGAGCAATTTACGGAACAAAATTAATTAACTGCAATTAATCTAACGTGTACGACGGAATTCGGTAAAGACAAAAGCTACATGATGTTTATGAACTATGCGCAGCATAGTTGTGTAAAGTATGTCTATCGTTATACGAACCACAACGCAAGAGAAAATACTCGAATAAATCAAGCGATTTAATTTCAACGGGATTACACGGCCCAATCGGCCCATCCTCACGTCGGCAAGTTTTCCATCCCGGCATGTATAACGGTAATCTACCTATACCTGTAGAGTAGCGGACCGTAAATTTGGATTTTCTTAAAACTGAATCGTTATTCTTCGATTATGAATTGAAAATTGATCATTCTTAGAATTGTTATTGCATATCATACGTATAACCGGTAAATTCTCTGGGTGGCATGTGCGATTCTACAAAGCATTTAGACGTGACTATCATGAAACACGTATAACGTAAGATGCAGAGCGAATCTGAGCGATTACGTATGCGTCGCTAGGAACGATACAATTTTCGTGCGACACGAGTCATCCTGTCTCCGAGGATGCACATCCCAGGTGCAATGTGCATTCTTCCAACCGCAGAGCGTACCGCGAAATACGCCTGGGAACTCGGGGTCGCGGTAACTCTGATAAAGTCGGAAGAAGGGATCTTGTACCCCGACCCGTCAGATTGTCGACAGAAACTCGGGCAATAAATAAGGCACCTACTGCGCAACTGTGAGAGCAACTGCATCTCTGCGTGCCGGTGCAGTACGAAACTGCACCGTGCCAAAACTGCGCTATTTGGTTTTGACCGCGAACACGGGAACCCCGGACAACCTCCGGGCATAAACCAGCGGAGATACAGAATAAGTTGCATCAAAGGGAACTCGCTCGTTCGCTAAAGTTTAGGGCGGGTTGCGCGATGCAGTTTACCGAATTAACAACCGCGATGGCTAACCGCGTTAGAATCAATGCAGCGCGATAGTATCAACCTGCCGATTGCATAATTTATTCGTTACTTCATTGATTACTGCTCGCTCTGTGAGCAAGCACATCTGCAAAGTCAACATTCCCCTTGATTTCCGCAAAAAGGTAATTTGGCGCGCGTACACAACAGAAATAAAAATATTATCATTATATAATTAATTTTAAATTAAAACGAAAAAAATGCTTCAGAAAATTAATATTCCAATTAAAATGAAAATAGCTTTATTATTAGCTGATTATGTATATTACGACAAAAATATTAGCATGTTTATTAATTTGTTATCACGATTTTTGTTAATTACTGTATATTATTATACATGAAATATAAAATTAAATGCTATTAATCATTTAATACGAATAAAATAAAGATATACATATGTTTGTAAAAATAGGAGATATATAGATATCGTAATGATACAACTTTAAAAAAAAACGTGAACGTTAAAAATTTGCGATTTTATATTTGGTTAAATAAATATATAAAAGTTTATAACAAAGTTCAACGTTGACTTTGACTAAAATCGGAAAAGTCTGCAACTTTATTCCACTTAAACTTTAAATCTTTCTATTAAACTCGACCGATTTCTTGAATCTAATAAAAATTCATATTAAAGTTCTGCATGCGTACTATATGCAGTGGTTGCGACTATTTTAAATGTTTGAAAACATTAATGTCAATCTAATCTAAAAATCTAGCACATGATGTTATTCAGTAAAACACTTTAATCATAGCGAGAAATCATAGCGTATTAAAAGGCAAATCTTTGTCTTGTTAACACACGGTTTTAATTAGTATAATGGATACTGTAATCAAATCACTATGTAACAATGTGTGGACAACATAAGTACTGGAATATTTCCTGAAGAATTATTATAGTTTGAGAATAATGAATTCAAACATTACATTTTTATTTAGTCTATGTTATAAGAATACGAGAAATCTTTTAAAAATACAAAGTCTATCTTTATTTTTTTAAATATGAGCAGCATTATGTTTTCATTTCATTTTAAAAGATTTTGTAACACTCATATAAAGTCATAAATATACTTTTTAGAAAGTTATATATATGATTTTGTAAAAAGCTATAAAATAAGTATATGATAAAATTGAAAATATTTTCATAAGTTTATAATTTCTAAAAACGCATGCCACAAAAAAGTTTTGTTGAAATGTTATCTAAAAATTTAGCTAGATACAAAACTTGAAAATGTTATTCAACCATCAAAATAATTATGTAGGACGCTCAAACTGGTTGCTAAAACTTTTTGCAGCATTGCTTAGCTTTTTGGGATACTTTTTGGGATACTTCAACAAAATTGTTCTTTTCAAATGCTTTTCAAATAGCATTTGAAAACTTTTTTACATGATACATACATCGATACAACTAATGTGTGCACACGAATGTATATATGTAATCTATGTTACTAATTGTAAGGGCAAAGAACATTTAAGCTTCACCACATTGTGCATTTGAAATTTAATAGTAAATTGTGCTCAAAGAGGCACGAAATACACGCACATTCACCGCTGTAACATCGCTCGAGATGTTAGGTGAGTGTTCCGCGGAGTTCTCGGCGGTATAACAGCTGAACGCGATGTCGCGGTGTTTCGAGTTTCGCCATGCTTCGATACCGCAGTCTAGCCGCCCGAATTCGCGGATTTGTTTCTAGGCAGCCTTGTCGTCGGCTTCCATTAAGGAATACGTGGTAAATCTTTGGGCCCGCGATCCTTCACACACACGGAATATGGCGAAAGTTTGCAAACCGATTCCGAGACTTGTCACGGAGTTTACGATATATATCCCCACCTCTTGCCCGTAGTTTCCATCCAATTCCTGTGCATCGCCGGCACCTCGTTTCCTCGAGATGTTGCCGATGGCGCAACGAAATTTACCGGCTAGTCAGGACTCTGGGTTGGAATCGAATCGAAGACATTCTAATCATTGTATATTTTTAGTTTTAGTCCTCAGTTTTAGCAGTTTTAGTTAATAGTAAATATATTGAAAGTTAAAAATTTATACGAGATATTCGGATACTAATTCTGATTTTATATATTTTGCTGGAGGAAAATAAAATTTTGATACGAAGAATAAAAATGTAGCACTTGTTTCATTCATATAATATCAAATTTTTTCAAGAGAAATATATCAGTGAGTGAAAGAATTAAAATCTTTAAGTGAAAAAAATTTCAATTTAATTAATGTTTAAATATTTGTTTTGTAAATAAGAATGTTATCTGAACTTTTTTTCAAAAGTTTTACGTAAATTCGTCAGCATAATGATAGTTAACTGTAATACAGAATAAAATATATTTATCTCTTTTGTATTTTGTCCCACACAAATGAATAATGTTTATTATTCTTTTCATTTTTTTATATAATTATGCGGATAAAAATTAATAAACTATAGAAACTTTTTAAAGATATATAAAACGCGTTTATGACCTCATTATTTTTCATTCTGTATTATTATATGAATTGGATCGAAATGTAATTAAGTGCATTAGTTAAGTGAAGTGGGTGTTTAATAGCCTGGGAATTCATTATTATTAATTGACTTTAATTGCGCGGAAAAAAGATGCAAGAATTCGTTGTATTTTGAACGAAATCGGGAACTAGGACCATTCGACCTGCTCATTACCATATCTCCCATTTTTTCGTCATTATTCGCGTGTAATTATGGAGGCCCTGGCATGTGAAAATTGTTTTAACGAGTTGCAGAGATTGCGGTGTATAACAACCATCTCCGTCTGCAAAGTACTTTAACCCCCATCCGGAAAATAACTGGAGGAGGCCGGAAACTAAATACGTTACTGCAGCCCATTACAGGCTCTTGCATACGTACGAAAGAGACATACATTCGCCATTTTCTCTATACCTGATGAATATTACTACCTAATACTCAGCCGTTACACCCATTTTCTAGTCCTGATTGAGAAAGAAACGCGATATTGAAATTTAATTGCAGATTTAATCGAGAACTGTATATATATATATATATATATATATATATATATATATATATATATATATATATTTATAATAT